>Ga0187784_10000399_pt1 | contig 31818 bp, 23 predicted proteins | sample 1015_SJ02_MP15_2_FD_132964 | JGI IMG/M metagenome (GOLD analysis project Ga0187784, IMG submission 132964) | Tropical peat soil microbial communities from peatlands in Department of Meta, Colombia - 1015_SJ02_MP15_20_MG | ecosystem: Environmental > Terrestrial > Soil > Wetlands > Peat | place... | reverse complement strand
GTTCAAGCTGCTCCTCCTTGGAAATATAAAGGAAGAATTTCAGGATCACGGTGTTGTTCTCGACGGCGAGGAGCCGTTCCCAATCATTGATGAAATCGTAGCGCGGCTTCCAGATTTCCTTCGGCGCGAGCTTATGGACGCGGACGGCCAGGACGTCCTCATAGTGGGAGCGATTGAAGATCGCCACGTCGCCGCGCCTCGGCGCATGCGGGTGCACACGCCACAGGAAATCATGCTCGCGCTCTTCCGCCGTCGGCTGCTTGAATCCGGTTACCTGGACCCCTTGCGGATCCATCGCGCTGATCACATGCCAGCACGTGCCGTCCTTGCCCGCCCCGTCGATGCCTTGAAGAACGATCAGCAGCGAATGCTCCCGGTCTGCATAAAGCGTGCGCTGGAGCTTGGTGATGCGCTGGAGATTGTGCTGCAAGCTCTCGGCAGCTTCGACATCATTTGCGTGCGGCTCGTGAAAGCCGGGATCCATGGAGTCGAGGTCGAGCTCCGCCCCGGGTTGGACGCGAAAGCGCTTGCCGAAATCCATTTTCTCCTCCGTTTATGCGCATGGATCCGCGTGGCTACGCCGCGAGACTGGCGCGATGCATGAGAATCTCGCGCTCGTGCCGGCCGACGTGTCGCCAATAGACGAGCTTCACCAGATCGGTGACGACCAGCCAGACAAGACAATACAACCAGACGCCCGCAATGACTCCGCCCGGGATGGCTTCGACGCCCACGCCATAGAGACACAGCAGCACGGCGACGACCTGCGTCGCTGCGATCGCCCAGAACAGCTTGCCTCTCGGGTACGGCGGAAAGATCAGCGGCTTCTTCGTCCGCACCGAAAAGAGCAGAAGATGGCCGCCCACCGCGAGCTGGAGGAACATCACCGTCTGCAGCTGGTTGGGATCGAGCGGCGTCATCGCTTGCAGCTGCGGATCGTACATCCAGCGCGTGCCGATCAAGAGCAGCCCGAGGGTTTCCGCAAGCGACAGCACGCCCATCAGCGAGGCGAAGGTGAAGATGCGCGGCATGTTCCAGCGCACGGGCCTCGGCGCGTCCGGCGCGTTGTCATGGGCGATCGTCATGATCGGAATGTCGTCCAGCAGCGCGAGCGCGACGATCATGATCGCCGTGACGGGCTGAAAGTCAAAGAGGACGATGGAGGCTACGACGGTGACCATGATGTCGAGCGTCATCGCGATGCGATAATAGATGTAGCTTTCGACGCGCTCGAAAATTTGCCGCGAGACGCGAAGGGCGTTGATGATGGTCGATAGCCCCGGCGCCGTCAGAATGAGCGCCGCGGCGCTGCGCGCGGCGTCGGTCGCCCCGCTCACCGCGATTCCGCAGTCCGCCTGCTTCAACGCCGGCGCGTCGTTGACGCCGTCGCCCGTCATCGCGACGATATGCCCGCCGGACTGAAGCGCCTTGACGATCTCGTATTTGTGCTCGGGGAACACGCGGCCAAATCCGTCGGCTCGCTCCACCGCCTCCAGCACGGCGCGCGGCAGCGCCTCGGCCTTGGCGCCCGGCGGAAAGACGTCGCCGGCGACGAGGAGATGGGCGCCCATGCCCAGCCGGCCGGCGATCTGATCGCCGATCGCCACGTCGTCGCCGGTCACCATCTTGACGTTCAACCCGAGCGCCTGCGCCTCGGCTATTGTCGCCGCGGCGTCGGGGCGTGGCGGGTCCATCAAGGAAATCAAGCCGACGAGCTCCCATCGCGCGCCGTCATCCGAGCGCGCGACGCCGAGCGCGCGCTCGCCCTTGGCGGCGAAGGCCGCCACCTCGCTCTGATAACGCTGCAACGCTTGCTGATCCAGCTTCGCGAGCGCCGAAATGGCTTGGGGAGCGCCCTTGGCGTAATGGTGAACCGCGCCGCTGCGGTCGACGACGGCGGCGGAATCACCGCAAGCAAGGGCCAGCCAGTCCCAGGACCCTGGCGGAGATTGACGTAACTCTTCGTGACGAAGCCGGACGCAAGAGCATGTATCGGGAGCGACAGGATGGCGCCTGGAAAGGCCGTGACAAAAACCCCTCGCAGCATGTTTTGTGTCCCTTCACCCGGACGCCAAGCGACTCTGATCGAAGCGACGCGCCGGAAAATTGGGACGATTGGCAGTCCCTCGCGCTCCCCACGGGCTCGATCGGCGCTACATCTTCATGGCCCGGCCTGAGCCGCCAAAGCCGCTCGAATCGCGTCTTTCTTAGACTTCTCGAAATAAGTGCGCAAAACCGCGCCGCCCAGCCTGGCGCAAAAGTTCACTCCGTGCGCCTCCAATGCTTCGGTGACGCAATTGAAGCCTCCGGTCTTCTTCGGGATTGGAAGCCCTCATGCGCTGTGGCTCGAGAAAAGTTGCCGGTCCGGATGATAACGGCCTTCGCCAACGGCGTCCGCAGTCGTCAGGGCGGCGGCGGCGCCCCAAATCCGCGCGTCTGCGTCGCGGTGACGGAGACTCCGACCGTCAGATGCTCTGTGACCTCGTAGTCGACGCCGGCGCCGAAGGTCGTCAGCGCCTTCGGGCGCGGGCCCCCGGCGAAGAGATTATTGATCGAATCCCCCGCGTTCGGCAAGCCGGAGAAGCCCGCGCCATTCGGCTTCGCGAGGCCCACGCCGGCGACGATATAAGGCTTCCAGCGACCCGCGTCATAGCCGAGCTTCACGCTCGCCGCCGCGAAGTCGAAGCCGTTCGATGGGCCGAAGCCCCACCAGGTCGGCGAATGGCCGGCGCTCCCGCGCAGGCTCATGAAGCTGTTGTCGTCCAGCGCGCGGTCGAGGCCGAAGAAGCCGTCGCCGCCGACTCCACCCTTCACGCCCCTGCCGGACACGCCGAAAATCTCGCTGCCGACGACGAGCCCGCTCCAGGGATTGGCGGGCGGCGCTTCCAGCGGCGAGTTCTGCGCGAAGGCCGGCAGGGGCGCGAGCCCGCTTTCGTCGGCCAGAGCGGCCGAGGCCAGCGCGACGAGCGCAATTAGGAGTCGTCCGATCAACCGAGCCTCCTGCGATTCCGCTCCATTGTGACCAAGAAATGGGAAGAAACCAAGATGCGCCGCGTTTGGTTGCTGCGACGCAGCCCTATTCCTGATCTGGGAACGCTGAGCACGCGAGGCCCGCGCCTGCGCTCATTTGCCGAGCCTGCCTTTAAGTTTCTTTAGCGCCAGGGCGCAGCCCACCGTCATCTCTTCCTTATGGGTCTTGAGGCATTGGATCAGGCGCCCGCCGCCCGGCTCCACGCCGGCGCAAAGTCGTTCGATGTCCGGCTTGCAATATTTGATCAGCTGTCCTTCCTGCGCATGGGCCTGCGCGGAGATAAGCAGCGTTGCGAGCGCGAGAAGCGCAGGAATGATCTTGCGAGCGAGCATTTACGCCTCCTCCCATCGACGCGCAGCCGATCTTCGCCGGCGACGCCCCACGTTGAAAAGTTTAAGCTTGTCACGAGCTTGCGTCAACGAAGCGCTTCGAGCGGCTCTCTTTTTGTAAGGGCCTTCGAAGCTACCTCGCAATCTCCACGGTCCCCTCCGTGCCGAGCAGCCGCCCGAGCGTCTTGACGCGCGAGAGCAGCCGCTCGCTGGCGAGCGCCGTGCGCGCCGCTGGCAGAGTGAGCGACAGCCGCCCGCGCTCCAGGCGCAAGGGGGCCTGCGGCAGCACGCCGGTCATCGACGCGGACAGCAGATAGGCGACGCGCATCGCCGCGCCAAGCGCGCGGGCGCGCAGCAGCAGCCGCGTCGAGAGCAGTCCCCTGAGCTCCGGGAAGCCCGTCTCGCCATCGACGCCCTGATGGCGATAGGCGACGGCGAGCGCAAGAAAGGCGCGGCCCGGATGGTCGACGCCGACGAAAGCCGCCTGCGTCACGAGGCTTGTCGCTTGATGCGCGCGATAGTCAGGATGCGCGCGCCAGGCGATGTCGGAGAGCAGGCAGGCGGCGTGGCGCAGACGTCGCTCCTCCTCGGTCTCGTCGAGCGGCGTCGACTTCATGAAGGCCTCGGTCCAGGCGTAGAGCTCCTCGCCGTAGGCTGGCGCGCGGGCGAGCAAAGTTCCGTGCGCGCGTGCGGCGTGCAGCAGCGGATCCTCGCTGCGCTCATCCCCGCTCAGGCGCTCGAACAGCAGGCCTTCGCGCACGCCCGCCGCTGAGATCACGATCTCGGACGGCCTGGCGCGGCGGATGATCTCGTCGAGCACGACCGCCGCATAGGCGAGCAGGGGTCGGCGCGCCGCCGAGATTGCCGCGATGTCGGCGAGCGCGGCGCTGTCCGCGCGCTCGACGAGCGCGGCGAATTCCGCCGCCTCGCCGCTCTGGATTCGGTAATGATGGATCACGTCGAGCGGATAGTCGCGCTGCCGCATGTGCAGCTTCGCCAGCGCGCGCCAGGTTCCGCCGACGGCGTAGAAGCTGCGTCCGCGCAGCCGGGCGAGCGGCGCGGCGTCGCTGATCGCCTTGCGCGCGATGCGGCTCGCGTCGCGCAGCGACCGTTTCGAGGCGTCCATCAGCGTCAGGCCGCCGAGCGGCAGCGTCACGCCCGGGCCGCGCTTCTCACCCGAGACCTCGACGAGCTCGAGTGACCCGCCGCCGAGGTCGCCGACGACGCCGTCGGGCGCGTCGATCGCGGAGATAACGCCGAGCGCCGAGAGCTCCGCCTCCCGCGCGCCCGTCAGCAGCAGGATGTCGCAGCGCAAGGTCTCGCGCGCCGCCGTCAGAAAGGCCTGGCCATTGGCGGCGTCGCGCGCGGCGGCGGTGGCGATGACCGTCACGTCGCTTATCCGCATCGTGTCGCACAGCGCGCGAAAGCGGCGAAGGGCCTTCAGCGCCTTGTCGACGCCGTCCTCGGCGAGCCGGCCCGTCGTGACGACGCCGCGTCCGAGCGCGCACATCGCCTTCTCATTGAAGATCGGCGTCGGCGCCCGCTCGAGCTTTTCATAGGCCACGAGCCGTACCGAGTTCGAACCAATGTCGATGATCGCGACCGGCGCCCGACGTTCCTCCTCAGACATGTTCCGAGTGCTTCAGAAGGGTGCGCGGGCGCCACTCCTTGAGGGATTTCCCCCGACCCGAAAGGCTTGGATTAGTCATGAAATATTTGTGGGCGTTGAAGCGCTCCTGGCCCTGCGGGTCGATCCGTTGCGAGGAGCCGTCCGGCAGCACGCGGTAGCTCTGCTCATTGTCGATCAGATTGGCGAGCAGGATCTGGTCGAGCACCTGCTGATGCACCGTGTGATTCAGGATCGGCAGCAGCGCCTCGACCCTGCGGTCGAGATTGCGCGGCATGAGGTCCGCGGAGGAGATGTAGACATGCGCGCGAGGATGCGGCAGCGCGTAGCCGCCGCCGAAGGCGTAAACGCGCGCGTGCTCCAGGAAGCGCCCGATGATCGACTTCACGCGGATGTTTTCGGAGAGCCCGGGCACGCCGGGGCGCAGGCAGCAGATGCCGCGCACGACGAGCTCGATCGACACGCCGGCTTGCGAGGCGCGGTAGAATGCGTCGATGATCTCGGGATCGACGAGCGCGTTGCACTTGCCCCAGATCATCGCGGGCTTGTGGGCCTTGGCGAAGGCGATCTCCTGATCGATGTGCTCCAGGAGCTTCTTCTTCAGCGAGATCGGCGACACCGACATGCGCTCGAGCTCGGCGGGCTCGGCGTAGCCCGTGATGTAGTTGAAGATCCGCGACACGTCGCGTCCGATCGCGGGATCGGCGGTGAAGAGCGAGATGTCGGTATAGATGCGGGCGGTGACGGGGTGATAGTTTCCCGTCCCGATGTGGCAGTAGGTCATGAGGGCCGAGCCCTCGCGCCGCACCACCATCGATAGCTTGGCGTGGGTCTTGAGCTCGAGGAAGCCGAACACGACCTGAGCGCCGGCGCGCTCCAGATCGCGCGCCCAGCGAATGTTCGCCTCCTCGTCGAAGCGGGCTTTGAGCTCGACGAGCGCCGTCACGGACTTGCCGGCCTCGGCGGCCTCGATGAGCGCGCGCACGATCGGGCTGTTCGACGACGTGCGATAGAGCGTCTGCTTGATCGCCACGACATTGGGATCGCGCGCCGCCTGCTGAAGAAACTGCACCACGACGTCGAAGGACTCGTAAGGGTGATGAACCACGAGGTCCTTCTGCTTGATGGCGAGGAAGCAGTCGCCGGCGTTCTCGCGCACCCGCTCGGGGAAACGCGGGTTATAGGCGGTGAATTTGAGGTCGGGGCGGTCGAGCGCGACAATTTCGGAGAGGTCCTTGAGCGCGAGCATGCCGTCAAGGGCGAAGGCCTCGTCGCACTCCACGTCGAGCTCGGCGGCGACCAGCTCGCGCAGGCCGATCGGCATGCCGGCCCCGAACTCGAGCCGGATCACCGACCCGCGCCGTCGCCGCTTCAACGCGGTTTCGAACTGCCGCACGAGGTCTTCGGCCTCCTCCTCGACCTCGATGTCGCTGTCGCGGATGACGCGGAACAGGCCTTGGCTGCGCACGATGTAGCCGGGGAAGAGGCGATGGGCGAAGAGCCCGATGAGGGTCTCGATGAGCATGAAGCGCTCTCGGGACGCGCCAGTCGCGGGCGCGCCGGCCGGCAGCCGCACGAAGCGCTCGATCTTCTGGGGCAGGCGCACGAGCGCCTGCATGAGCTTGCGGTCGCTCTGGTGAATGAGCTCCAGCGCCAGCGTGATGCCGAGGTTCGGAATGAACGGAAAAGGATGAGCGGGGTCGAGGGCGAGCGGCGTCAGCACGGGGAAGATTCGGGACAGGAAGTGGTCTTCGAGCCAGCTGCGGTCGGCGTCGGAAAGATCCGCCGGCTCGAGGATGACGATGCCCGCGTCTTCGATGTCTCGCTGCACCTCGCGCCAGCGCCGCATCTGCTCGTCGGTCAGCACGACGACGCGGTCATTGATCTTGGCGAGCTGCTCCGAGGGCGTCAGGCCATCCTGCGAGAGCTCGGAATATTCGGTGCGCATCTGCCCGCGCAGCCCTGCGACGCGCACCATGAAGAACTCGTCGAGGTTGTTCGCCGAGATCGACAGGAAACGCAGCTGCTCGAGCAAGGGGTGATTGCGGTTCGACGCTTCTTCCAGCACGCGGCGGTTGAACTCGAGCCAGGACAGTTCGCGATTGACGAAGCGCGCCGGGGAGGAAGCGAGCTCCTCGGGGCGCTGCAAGATATCCTCGACGTCAGCGGGCGCCAGCACCGCGACCTGTGCGTCATGCGTCGGCTTCTTCACCACGGTTCTCCGTCCTTTGATCCCGCATAGCACGGGCCGCGTCGCCCGGCAGCGGGTTTTCCGTCACGCCTCGTCCAATTTACGACCTTCTCCGTGCGCCAGGAGCTCCGCGGCAAGGGCCCTGGTGACCCGGCGCCCGCGCGCGAGCGCCTCGCGATCGAGGTCGCGCACGAAGGCCCGCGCCGCCCCGAGCGAGCGCTCGAGCCGCAGGGCGAGATAGTCGACGAGACCCGGCTCGATCGCGACCTGCCTGTCCCGGAACAGCTTTTCAAGCACGGCGCGCAGCAGCGCGTCGTCCGGAGCGGAGAGTTCAAGCATGGGCGCGCGGCGCAATCGCGACAAAAGATCGGGCAGGCGCACATTTTCGTGTGCCGGCCCTCGGCTCGTCATCAGGAGATAGGCGCCGCATTCGCCGCAGTAGTTGAGAAGATGGAACAGCGCCGCCTCGTCGCTCGCGCGCTCCAGCCCGTCGAGCAGCAGCGCCGCGGGTCCTTGCGCAAAAAGTTCCTGCGGCGACGGCGGCGCCTCGGGTCTGAGCCTGAGCGCGCCGGCTTTTGCCGCCCAGATCGCAGAAAGATGCGTCTTGCCGCTGCCTTCGGGTCCGACGACCAGCAGCGCGCGGTCCGGCCAGTCCGGCCAGACGTCGATCATCGCCAGCGCGGCGGCGTTGGCTGGCGCAGACAGGAACTCTTCGCGCGCAAGGCTCTCCTCGACCGGCAAGTCCAGAGCGAGCTGCGCGGGGCTCGGGCCGCGCCGGTCCTCCCCGCCCATCGCCGGTCAGGCTCCCCCGAGCGTCGCCTCGGCGCGGCGACGGTAGAAGCCGCTCTCGCGGTAGCGTCGGGTGAGAAAGCGCAGGATGACGCCGATCGCCGCCGCCACCGGCACCGCGATGATCATGCCGACGAAGCCGAAGAGCGAGCCGAATGCAAACAACGCGAACATGAGCCACACCGGGTGCAGCCCCACCGAGGCGCCGACGAGGCGCGGCGAAAGGATGTTGCCGTCGAGGAACAGGCCGAAGCAGACGACCGCGATCGCCTCCGCGGGCAGGCGCCAGTCGGGCCAGCCCTGCACGAGCGCGACGCTGATCGAGAGCACGAAAGCGGTGATCGAGCCGACGAAGGGTATGAGGCTCAGAAAGCCTGACAGAACGCCGATGAGAAAGCCGAAATTGAGGCCGATAAGCGTGAACCCGAGCGCGTACCAGGAGCCGAGGAACAGGCAGACGGCCGACTGCCCGCGCAGGAAGCCCGACATCGCCCGGTCGATGTCGACGGCGAGCACGCGCATCTCGTCGCGATGGCGCGGCGGCACGAGTTCTTCGAGGACCTTTAAGGTCTGCTCCCAGTCGAGCAGCATATAAAAGGCGACGACCGGCGTCACGACGATGACCGAGACGACGTTGATGAGCGCCACGCCGCGCGAGGGCAGAGATCGCGCGAATTCGCCCACCTGGTTGACCGCTGTGTCGCCGATCGAATTGACGTATTTTTGCAGGTCGAGCGTGGGCAGAGAGGCCTCGAGCCCGTGGTCCTTGAGGAAGGCGTTGTAATCGGCGGTCAGCTTGCCGCTCCACTCGGAGACGAGCCCTTCGAGGGCGGCGACATAGCCGGGCAGGCTCGCGATGAAGCTCTCCAGTTGTCGCGTCAGCACGGGGACGATCAGAAGTCCGAAGGCGGCCACGATAAACAGGAAGGCGGCGAGCAGAAGCAGCGAGGCGCCGAGGCGCGAGAGGCCCATGCGCTGCAGGCGCTCGGCGACGGGATTCAGAAGATAGCCAAGCGCCACGCCGGCCACGAAGGGCGTCAGGATCGCGCTGAGGAGGTAGAGCAGGGCGCAAAGAAAGGCGACCGCCGCAGCAAAAATCAGCAGCTTGCGCTCGAGGCTCATGGGCTTCTCGAGAGCGTAGCCCGACGCCAAATTCCGGTCAGACATCGCAAGCTCCCTCCCCGACTCTCCCGCGCGTGCATAAACGCAGGCGGAAGCACGGGTCAATCGACCCGTCCGAGCAGACCGAGGGGCCTGGACTGATTCCGCGGGGACAACGCGTTTCCTCTCGCAACTGGATCGGCCGTGAAGCGGGCTCTTCAGGGAACTAACCCGCAAGGGCCGCGGCCTTTCGAAAGATACATCGCTGCGCTTCTCGGGGCGACTCCCGGCGTCGTAGTCCGGCTCCTTCAGCCTGAAACCGGCTGCAAATCATGAAATCGTCATCCTCTTCGCGAACTTCCTCATGCGCCTTGTGTCTTTCTGACGGGTATTGACCACAAAGACACCAAGCGCAGAAAGTATTCATGAAGCTTATGCCTGTTTATCAAAAGAACAGCCCTGGCGGAAACCCCTGGCGGGCGACGCCATAGGTCGGCGCGCCGTCCGCCCACTGGCGTCACCGCCGCCGTTAATGCTAAAGGGCCCGATCGTTTCCCAGGCGCCTGCGTCGGTCCGTCCGACGCGCGACGCCGCGCTTCCCGGACGGACCGATCGTGACGAAGCACAAAAGCCTGACCGATTACGCCGCGCGAAGATTCCGCTTCGCCGGCAATGCGTTGTTAGAGTTCTCGGATCCGTTCTTCGCGCAGATCGACCGCCTCAAAGCCGATATGGAGGCCGCAGGCAAGCATTTCGTCTCCTTCGCCAATTACGACTATCTCGGCCTTGCGAATCACCCCGAAATCCTCGCCGAGGCCAAGCGCGAGCTCGACCGGCTCGGCGTCGGCGCCCTCGCTTCGCGCCTCGTCGGGGGCGAGCGCAGCACGCACAAGCCGTTCGAGGCCGAGATCGCGAAATTCTTGGGCTTCGAGGCCGCGCTGACCTTGGTCTCAGGCTATCTCGCCAATGTGACGACCATCTCCTGGCTGATGGGCAAGCGCGACGCGATTTTCCTGGACGAGCTCGCGCACAACAGCATCGTCGCCGGCGCGGCGGGCTCCGTCGCCGAAACCGTGAAATTCCGCCACAACGACCTTGACCATCTCGACCACCTGCTGGCGAGGCGCCGCGCCGATTTTCGCCACGCGCTCGTCGTCGTCGAGGGCCTCTACAGCATGGACGGCGACACCTGCGACCTCCCGCGCCTGCTCGAGCTTAAAGAGAAGCACGGTTTCTGGCTGCTGCTCGACGAGGCGCATTCGCTCGGCGTCCTCGGCGAGACCGGGCGCGGACTGCCCGAGCGACAGGGCGTCGACCCCGAGCGCATCGACCTCGTGATCGGAACGATGTCGAAGACGCTCGCCTCGTGTGGCGGCTATGTCTGCGGCAAGGCCTCGGTCATCAAATGGTTGCGCTACACGCTACCGGGCTTCGTATACAGCGTCGGCCTCTCGCCGGTCATCCTCGCCTCGGCGCGCACGGCGCTGCGGCTCATGCAGGAGGAAACCTGGCGCATCGGCAAGCTCGTGCAGAACGCCGAGCTCTTCCGCGACAGCGCGCATCGCGCCGGTCTCTCGACCGGGCCGGCCATCGGGCGCGGCGTCGTGCCGATCCTGTTCAAGGACGATGTCGAGACGATGTGGGCGTCGCAGCATCTCCTGGCCAGCGGCTTCTATGTGCCGCCGATCGTTCAGATCGGCGTGCCGAAGGACCAGCCGCGGCTGCGCTTCTTCATCTCCGCCAAGCACACGCCTGAGGAGATCGAGGGCGTCATCGCGTGCATCCGCGACATGCCGCCCGTCTCGGAGGAGGCGCGCCACATCGTTGCGACGGCGATGAAAGGGGCAAGCCGCCCTCATGCCGACGAATCGAGCGAGCCCGAGACGGCGCCTCCGCGCGTGAAGCGCCGGGCCGAGAGTCGCGAGGCCCGGGTCTGAGCGAGCCCCCGCGTCGTTATGACGCCTTCAGGCGGCGCGCGAATCATGGATAGGTTCCGGAAAATGGCGCAAATCGAGGTCGTTCCCGCCAAAGGACTGTGGCGGTTCCTGGTCTACAACAAGCTGCCGCGGCTGCTTTATGCGGGAATGCCGGGCTTCGCGCCGTCGCTCGACGTCGAGCGCTGGACGCTGCACGGACATGCGCTTAACCCGCATTTCAAGCTCGTCGAGGCGCAAGAGTTCCTGGCGCGTCGCGACGGCCAGTGGGTCGGACGCATCCTGGCGCAGGTCTATAAGGAGGACATCACGCCCGTGGGCGCCTCGCGCTATCAGTTCGGGTCTCTCGACGCCATCGACGACATCGAGGTCGTGCGCGCGCTGACCGGCGCGGCGGAGGCCTGGCTCAAGGCGCGCGGGGCCACGCGCATCAACGGGCCGTTTTCGCCGACGATCAACAACGAGATGGGCATTCTGATCGACGGGTTCGAGAAGACGCCGATGTTCCTCACGCCCTGGCATCCGCCCTATCTGAGCCGGCATCTGGAAGCGCTCGGCTATGAGAAGGCCGTGGACGTCGTCTCTTACGAGATCAAGACGTCATCAGACGCTCAGGTCCGCCGCACAAATATCGGCGAGCGGAAGGAATGGAAGGATCGGCTCAGGATTCGAGAGCTCAACTTCAAGCGTCTCAAGCAGGACGAGACGCCGCTGATGTCTGATCTGTTCAACGACAGCTGGCGCGACAACTGGGGGTTCGTTCCTTTCACGAAACCTGAGTTCGACTCGATCGCCGACGCTCTCAGCTTTGCGGTGCCGCCAGCCTACACCATGGTCGCAGAGCTTGATGGGAAGCCTGTGGCTTTCGTCGTCGCTATGCCGAATCTGCTCGAGATCCTGGCGGATCTCGACGGAGCCCTCCTTCTCAACCTGCCGAAGCTTATCTCGCGCTTCCGCAACCACAAATACAAGACTGGACGCATCCTGCTGCTCGGCGTGCGCAAGGAGCTGCAGGCGAGCGCCACCGGCGGCGCGGTCCTGCTTGCGCTGATCGAGGAGATGCTTCGCCGGGGCGAGCGCATTCAGCTCGACGCCATCGAGGCCGGCTGGGTGCTGGAGCAAAATCTACCGATGCGCAAGCCGATCGAGATGTTCGGCGGCAAGGTCGACAAGGTGCACCGCATCTACGAGAAGCGTCTGTAGGAGGCGTATTCTTTGTGTCTTTCACCACAAAGGGCGCGAAGGACTCAAAGGGGATGACAGGGGTTCCACCAAAGAGGACGATAGGCCGATGACCATCTCAGTCACCGCCAATGGCGCGGATCGCTCGCACGTCGAGCGGCGCAAGGCGATCCTCGAAAAATATCCGCAGGCGCGCGAGCTCTTCGGGCGCGACATTCTGACCTTCAAGATCACGGTCGCGATCTTCCTCGGCCAGCTCGCGATCGCCGCTTTCTGCGGCTGGCTTGGCCTCGCGCATTGGGGCTGGATCGTTCTGCTCGCCTTCTGCGTCGGCGCCTTCGCCAATCACGCCAATTTCGTCATCATCCACGACGCCATTCACAATTGCGTGTTCGAGAGCCCGCTCGCCAACAAATGGACGGCGATCCTGGCCGATCTGCCCAACGGCTTTCCGACCGCGATGGGCTTTCGCTGCTATCACATCAAGCACCATTCGCATCTCTCGGCCTATGATTACGACGCCGACGTTCCCTCGCATTGGGAAGTCGAGCTCGTCGGCAATTCGAGCTGGCGCAAAGCGCTGTGGCTGTTCTTCTTCCCGGCGATCCAGCTCGCGCGCCTCAATCGCCTCAAGGGCGCCGTGCCGATCATGGGCGTGTGGACCTATGTCAACATCGCCGTCATCGCCGCCTTCGACCTGCTCGTTCTCTATGCCTTCGGGCCGGGGGCGCTGCTTTACTTCTTCCTGTCCTTCTGGTTCTCCGTCGGCGGGTTGCATTTCTTGAGCGCGCGCTGGCTGCAGGAGCATTTCGCCTTCGCGCCGGGACAGGGCACCTTCGATTATTATGGCCCGCTCAACACGGTCGCGCTCAACATCGGTTACCACAATGAGCATCACGACTTTCTCGAGATTCCCTGGACGCGGCTGCCGCAGCTTCGGGCCATGGCGCCTGATTTCTATGACAATCAGGTCTGCCACCGCTCCTGGGTCGCGCTGATGTTCACCTTCATCTTCGATCCGCGCTATTCGCTGCAGACGCGTAGCGAGAATGTCGAAACTGCGGCGCTTGCCGCCGCGACGCCGGCGGAGTGACGCCATGACCCTGCATGCGGACGAGCTTTCCGCCTCTCCGAGGATCTTCGAGAGCGACCTCCTGGACAAATTCTCGCGCGTGCATCATCTCACGCCGGTCATCCTCTATGTTCCGGTCATTCTCGCTCTGCTCGCCTATTCCCTCACGATCTACAACGCTGGCGTCGTCGCCGGCGCGATGCTGCTCGGCTATACGCTGTGGACGCTGACCGAATATTTCGGTCACCGCTACCTGTTTCACACCGTGTTTCCGCTGCCCTTCGGGCTCGGGCCCCGCTTCCAGTTTCTCATCCACGGCGTGCACCACATCTATCCGAGCGACCCGCTGCGGCTCGTCATGCCGCCGCTGCTCTCGATCCCGATCATGCTTATCGCGCTCGGCGTCTCGCGGCTGCTCTTCGGCGGCGCCTTCTGCTGGCCGACGCTCGCGGGCTTCGTCACGGGCTATGTGCTTTACGACTGCGTGCATTATTGGACGCATCACGGCCACCCGCGCTCGAACTTCGGGCTCTTCCTGCGCCGGCTCCACATGCTGCATCACTTCCGCGACGCGGAGCGCGGCTTCGGCGTGCACGCCTTCTGGTGGGACTATGTGTTTGGCACCGCCTACAAGAAGACCGACACGCCGGGCGCCAAGGCGGTCTGAGCGGCGCGGCTAGCGCACCTTCACCGGGATGATCTCCGCGGAGAGCTGCACCTCGTCGCCGAGTCCATAGGCGTAAAAGGCCGGGCGCGAGACCAAGCGCAGGAACAGGAACAGTTGCAGCCGCAGCCGTTTCAGCAGATTGAGCCGGGCCGCGGGCAGCAGATGCTCGTGCGAGACGTGAACGACCCATCTGCAAGGATCCGTCGGCAGGTCGATCTCCTTGTGCCGCGCGAGCTCCTCGAGGCAGCGCTCGACATTGGGCTCCTCCATGAAGCCGAAGCGCAGCTCGACGCCGATGACGCAGCCGCGAGTCTCGTCGCGATCGAACACCGTCACGTGATAGCGATTGCGATGGATGTAAGGGACTTTGGGATGCACGACCTCGACGAGGATGAGGTTGCGTGGAAAGATCCCGTAGCGCTCCCATAGCAGGCCGACGAGCGCCGGCGCGCGGTCGGTGGGGCGCCGTACCGCCGCCGCCGCCATGACGAGCGCGTTGCGATCCAAGAAGTTCGGGCTATGGCGATGCAGATCGACGACATCCGCCATGCTCAGCTTCGATCGCGCGGTGTAGGCGGCGGCGGTCGCCTTGCGGCCCCAGCGCCAGGTCGCCATGACGACAAACACTGCGGCCCCGACGGCAAGCGGCACATAGCCGCCCTGCAGGAACTTCATCGAGCTTGCGACGAGGAAGGCGCCGTTGAGGGCGGTGAGCGGTCCCCAGACGAGCCCGGCGCGGAGCGGAGCCCAGCGCCAATAGTGGAGCGAGACGGGATACATCGCGCAGGACGTGATGAGCATGACGCCGGCGACGGCGAGGCCGTAGGCCGCGGCGAGCGCCGCAGCCGAGCCGAAGGCCAGCGTCAGCGTCACGCAGCCCACGTAGAGCGCGACATTGACGATGGGCACATAGATCTGCCCCGCGTGCGCGTCGTGAGTATGCGCGACCGGCAGTCTCGGAAAAAGGCCGAGGCCGATCGCCTGCGAAGCCAGCGAGTAGGCGCCCGAGATCAGCGCTTGCGAGGCGATGACGGTCGCGATCGTCGCCAGGCACACGAGCGGGAGAACGAGCGGCTCCGGCGCGAGGCTATAAAAGAGCTTGCCGCCGGCGATCTTCTCGCCCGAGAGGAGATGCGCGCCCTGGCCGAGATAGTTCAGCAGCAGCGCAGGGAACACGACGCCATACCAGCTCAGGCGGATGGGCCTTGCGCCGAAGTGTCCCAGATCCGCGTACATGGCTTCGCCGCCGGTCACGACGAGCATCAGCGCGCTCAAGATCAGCAGCGCTTCGCGCAGGCCGGCGCGCGACAGGAATTGCAGTCCGTAAACGGGGTTGAACGCCGCGAGGATCGCCGGCTCGCGCGCGATCTCGGCGCCTCCGAGCGCGGCGATGCTGAAAAACCACAGGATCAGCAGCGGCCCGAAAATCTTGCCGACGCTCGACGTCCCGCGACGCTGAAGCGCAAAGAGGCCGGTCAGCAGGCCGACGGTGATCGGGATCACAAAAGGCGCGAAGGCTGGCGTCGCGACCTCCAGGCCCTCGACCGCCGAGAGCACGCTGATCGCCGGCGTGATCATGCCGTCGCCGAAAAGCAGTCCGGCGCCCAGCATGAGCGACCAGAGCAGCGCCGAGGCGCCCTGCCGGCGATATTTGTGCAGCAGGGCGTAGAGCGCGAAGACGCCGCCTTCGCCGTCATTCTCGGCGCGCAACACAAGCGCCGCGTATTTCACCGAGACGATGAGCGTGATGGTCCAGATGACGAGCGAAATCGCGCCGAGCGCGTTCTCGCGCGACGGCTCGACGCCGGCTGGGCCAAAGAAGATCTGATCGATCGCATAGAGCGGCGAGGTGCCGATATCGCCGTAGACGACGCCCAGCGCGCCGATGGCCAGCGCCGCCTCGCCGCCGCGGGGGGAGTGCGGGGGCGCCTCGTCGAGCGGCGCAGCCCGGGAGGCGCGTGTGAGAACGGGATCGGTCATATTCTCAGTTACATCCCCCGCGCGACGTTGGCGCCTTGGGCAATATTTCAGCATAAAGACGCTGGGATCACAAAGGCTTCATGGTGCGTCGGGATGCTCGGGGCCGCGCCGTGCGCCGCTACTAGGCCGCTAGGCTCCACTCGATCGGCCCGAAGCTGTTGGCGGCGCTGAAACGGATCGGAGTCGTGGGGCTCGTCTTCGACGCCGCCCGCCGATGGATCGGTTGAACTGAAACGGCAGGGCCCGTCACAGGCCTGCGCGGCATTCGCCGATCGCGCGCCCTGTAGTAAGAATCGCCTAACGACAGGCGCCGAAGGCGCCTTGCACCGGAAAGGACTCGCCATGACCACGATCACGCTCGATCAAGCCGAGAAGCAGCTCGCCGAGCTCATGGGCCGTGCGAAGGCGGGCGAGGACATCGTTATTTCAGACGCGACGGTGACGGCCGTGCGGCTCGTCCCCTTCGACCCGTCGACATCCTATCGCGACGCGGCGCGCTCAACGGCGTGATCGGATTTTCCGACGCGGACCTGTTCGATCCGCTCCCGGAGCAGGAGCTCGAGCGCTGGCAGGGCGGACGCCTCGAAAAGTGAGGCTGCTACTCGACACACATGTGTTGATCTGGTGGTTCCTCGACAGTCCGCGCCTGCCGGAAAAGATCAAGGCGCTGATCGAGCAGCCGAATGCTTCGATGCTGGTGAGCGCGGCCTCCGGTTGGGAGATCGCAACGAAATTCAGGATCGAAAGGTTTCAAGAGGCGTCGGAGCTCGCACAAGACTTTCCTTATTATGTGAGGCGCTGGGGCTTCGAGCCGATTCCGATCACCTTGCAGCACAGTCAGGTCGCCGGGCTGCTGCCCACTGTGCACAAGGATCCCTTCGACCGCATGCTCGCAGTGCAGTCGATCCTCGAGAGCCTGGACCTCATCAGCGCGGACCCAGCGTTGGCGCAGCTGGGCGCCAAGGTGGTGTGGTGAGCCGACGGAAGGTGCGCCGCCGCTCCCCAATTGCCCGCGCATCACTCGCAACGCCCCGCCCGCGCCTGTCTCAGGCTGCTTCCCCCTCGAGCCGCTTCAGCCATTCCTCCGCCCGCGCCCGCACATTCGCGGGGGCGGTCCCGCCATAGCTCGTGCGGCTCTCGACGGACCTGTCGACGCCGAGCACCTCGAAAACTTCTTGCGTAATCCGCGGCTCGACGCCCTGCAGCTCGGCGAGCGCCAGCTGCTCGAGGCCGACGCCTCGCGACGCCGCGAGCGCGACGATGCGCCCTGTCACATGATGCGCCTCGCGGAACGGCAGGCCCAACGTCCGCACGAGCCAGTCGGCGAGATCCGTCGCCGTGGCGTAGCCCGCGCCCGCCGCCACGCGCAGCTTGTCGCGGTTTGGCGTCATGTCGCGCGTCATGCCGGTCATGACCGCGATGCATAACGCTAAGGAATCGAGCGCGTCGAAGGCCGCCTCCTTGTCTTCCTGCAGGTCCTTGGAATAAGCGAGCGGCAACCCTTTCAGCACGACGAGCAACGCCGTGAGCGCGCCGAGGATGCGCCCGGTCTTGCCGCGCACCAGCTCGGCCGCGTCGGGATTGCGCTTCTGCGGCATGATCGACGAGCCGGTCGTGAACCTGTCGGAGAGCGTCAGGAAGCCGAACTGCGGCGTCGTCCACAGCACGATCTCTTCAGCAAAGCGCGAGAGATGCGTCGCGCAGATCGCGGCAGCCGCCAGCGGCTCCAGCACGAAGTCGCGGTCGGAGACGCCGTCGAGCGAATTCGCCGTCGGGCGGTCGAAGGCGAGCTCTCTCGCGGTTATGTGGCGATCGATCGGGAAGGACGTGCCGGCGAGCGCCGCGGAGCCGAGCGGGCATTCGTTGAGCCGCGTGCGCGCGTCGCGAAATCTTCCGCGGTCTCGCGCGAGCATCTCGACATAGGCGAGCAGGTGATGGCCGAAGGTCACGGGCTGCGCCGATTGCAGATGCGTGAAGCCCGGCATGACGGTCGCGGCTTCCGCCAAGGCCTTTTCGGCGAGCGCGCCTTGCATCTCGGCGAGCTGGGCGTCGAGGGAATCGAGCGCGTCGCGGACATAGAGGCGGAAATCCGTCGCCACTTGATCGTTGCGCGAGCGCGCCGTATGCAGTCTGCCGGCGGCGGGGCCAATGAGCTCGGAAAGGCGGCTCTCGACGTTCATGTGGATGTCTTCGAGGGCGCGAGAGAATTTGAACTCGCCGGCCTCGATTTCCCGCGCGATGCGGCGCAGCCCGTCGGCGATCTCCGCCGCGTCGTCGGGCGAGACGATCCCGCGCGCGCCAAGCATCGCGACATGGGCGAGCGAGGCGCGGATGTCCTGGGGCCACAGGCGCTGGTCGAAGTCGATCGAGACGTTGATCGCCTCGAGCACGGCGTCGGCCTTGTCCTGAAACCGTCCGCCCCAGATCTTGCTTGTCATGTGACCCCTCGGAAAGACCTGAGAAGATGACCGAGCCGCCGGCAAAACCTTCGCTCAATCGCGCCGTTGTGGCGGGCGCGGCGCTCGCCGCGGCGGCCGTGGCCGCGCTTCTATACGTGAAGTCGGCTCCCGGCGAGAAGAAACCGCCAAATCCCGCGTGCGAAGCGGCCGCCGCGCTCGCGCCGGCGCTGGAGCGGCTGGCGAAAGGCGAGGTCGCGGCCTTCACAGTGGCCAAGAGCCCTGAGCCGGCGGCGAGCCTCGCCTTCAACGGGCCCGACGGCGCGCCGACGACGCTCGAAGCGTTCAAGGGCAAGACCGTGCTCGTGAATATCTGGGCGACCTGGTGCGTGCCTTGTCGTCAGGAGATGCCGGCGCTCGACCGCCTGCAAGGGCTGGCGGGAAGCGACAAATTCGAGGTCGTGGCCATCAATGTCGACACCTCGCGGCTCGACAAGCCGAAGGCGCTGCTCCAGGAGCTCGGCGTCAAGAATCTGAGGTTTTACGCCGATCCCAAGGCCGACGTGTTCTTCCGCCTGAAGCAGGGCGGCGAGCTTCTGGGGCTGCCGACGAGCTTCATCGTCGATCCCGCCGGCTGCACGCTCGGCGTAATGGCGGGGCCCGCCGCCTGGGATTCTCCGGACGCGCTGGCGCTGGTGCGCCGCGCCGCCGGGGAGGGGCCCTCTCTTTAGCGATCCGGCGGCGGCGTGCGCGCCACGACGCCGCGCTTGAAGCAGTCGGGGCGCTCCTTCCACGGCGCAACGCCGTCCAGGGCGGCTGTGTAGGCGCGTAGCGCCAGGATGAACTCGTCGATGCGCCCCAGCTCGAGGTCCGCGAGCACATAGGTCCACTTTCCCTGCGCCGCGAATGCGGCCGTGCACGGGCGCCCGCACACCTGAAGGCACTCGACCGGCCGGATGCGAACCCGCTCCGCGTCCGCGTCCGTGAGCTTGGCGCGCAGCGCCTCGAGGAAGCGCGCGCCGGGGCGTGAATTCGGGTCTCCGCCCTGCCGGCAGGTCACGCAGACAAGGACCGTCGTTTCGCTCGCCATGCGCCCAGCGCCCTATTTGGCCGCCTCGCCCGGCGCTGAGCGGAGCCGAGGAAACAGCGCGCCCAGAGTCGGCGCGCCGGCTGCGTTGCGCAGTCTGGACAGACCGAAACCGTCTTCGATGGTGGCGAGCAGCGCATAGTGATCGAGCCGCGCGGCGGTGGTCTTCGCGTGCCCGCTCTTCGTGACGACAACGGTCGGGATGCGATTGTCCGTCTCGGCGGCGGCTTCGGTCTTGTGCTGCGACTCGCCCTCGTCGAATGTGACGACGATCGCCGAGCGTTCGGTGAAATTCTTGGAGGCGCGGATGAGCTCGATCGCCGATGCGACGAAGGCGTCGTAGTCTTGCTGCAGCTGCGCCTCGTCGGAACATTGCGGGAGTCCGTGGCCGTCGTGGCACTGGTCCGGAACGATGAAGACGAAACTCGCCGCCTGGCCCTTGAGGTCTCCGGCGAGCGCCTCAAAGGGCTTGAGCCGCGCGAGGCGCGCAGGGTTTTTGGCGATCGCGTCGTAATAGGCGAAGGGGTTGTGCTTCTGCGCATAGAGCGCGAGCGTGCCTGGACCGGGAATTCCCTGCCGCAGACCGCCTGCCTCGGGCAGGCTCTGGAAATAGGCCGCGAAGGTGAGACCCGCGGTTTCGAGCTGGTCGACGAGACTGTCACCCTCGATGTGATGACAGGGCTGAACGGGCGTGAGATCCGAGGCGAAGCAGCTCGGCGCGTCGTCGGCGACGCCGAAGACGTCGCCGCCGATGAGCGCGAGATAGTTCGGCAGGCTCGGATGGGCGACGCCGTAATATTGGGTCGCGAGCCCCTGTTCGCGAGCGAGCCGTTCGAGGAAAGGCGTGCGCTCGGCGCTAAAGGCGTCGTCGAAATCGTGATTTTCGAGGACGATCACATAGACGTGATCGAAGGCGGGCTTTTGGCTGGCCGGGGCGTCGGCCCGCGCGAAGCTTGGCGCGAGCCAGAGACAGCCGGCGAGCGCGGCGAACGCGAGGAGATGTCGGGGCATGCGCTTATATCCCTGAAGCCGCAGCCGCGGCGCGGACTCTCCTTAGACGATCACGGGGCGACTGGCGAGAGGGGGCGACGTGCGCCGCCTTGGCGAGGCGAGCCTGCGCCGGCCGAAGGATGTAATGTCGAGGCTCGACGAATCGAAGCGAGGTCATGGTTGATTCAGGGCGGACTTTTCACGCGCCACTTCCTGAACGAGGGAGTGCTGACCACCCCGCAGTGGGCCGCACTCGAAGACGTCTTGCTTTCCCGCCTGCACGCCGAGGCTCTGGACCTTCTCTCACGCTTCGCCGCCCGGAAGAACGCAAGCGAGGCGGTCACCGAGAAGGACCTGATCTACCCGCTGCTTTCGGCCATCGGCTGGGTCGATCGCGTGTTCGTTCAGCCGAACGTCTCATTGAAGGGCCGCGCCGACGTTCTCGGAGCCCTGCTCTTCGCCGACGCCGAGTCCATCGACCGGGGTCGCGCCGAGACGGGCGACTGGAAGCGCTTTCAGCATGGTCTCTGCATCGTCGAGTCCAAACGGTGGGGGCGCGCGCTCGACCGGGAGGACAAAGGCAAGCAGGCCGAAAGCGGCGTTCCTTCGACACAAATGCTGCGTTACCTGCGTCGCGTCGATGACGCGACCGCGGGGCGGTTGCGTTGGGGCGTCCTGACGAACGGACGCCTTTGGCGGCTTTACTGGCAGGGAGCGCTGTCCGTTTCCGAAGACTTTCTCGAGATCGACCTCGGCAAGGCGCTCGATCTGCCGGGATGCGGCTTCGATATCTTCGACAAGAGGCCCGAAGGCTTCGAGGACGACACCGCTTGGCGCCGCCACGCCTTCAAGCTCTTCGTGGCTCTGTTTGGCCGCGACGCCTTCGTGCCGGCGGAGAACGGGCGGACCTTCCACGATCTCGCCCGCGCCGAAGGCAAATTCTGGGAAGCGCGCGTCGCGCAAAGCCTGTCTGACACCGTCTTTGACGAGGTCTTCCCAGCGCTCGCGAACGCGCTCGTCGAGGAGGACCCCGTTCGGGATTCCAGTCTGTCGCCGGCCTATCTCGAAGAGGCGCGCAAGGGCGCGCTCATTCTGCTCTATCGACTGCTCTTCGTGCTCTATGCCGAAGACCGCGACCTGCTGCCGGATTCGAGAGGCCCCTACGTCGACTATTGCCTGACCAAGCTGCGGCTCGAAATCGCCGCCCGCCAGGGCTCCGGACGCAGAATCCCCGCGAGCGTCGCCACCTACTGGCCCAAACTCGTCGCCATTTTCACCGCCATCGCCGCCGGCGACGATGAACTCGGCATTCCGCCCTACAACGGCGGCCTCTTCGACGACGCCAAGGCTCCGATCCTGGCGCGCGCGCAGCTCCCGGATTCCGTGGTCGCCAGGACGATCTTTCTCTTGAGTCACGAGTCGAACGGCGGCGGGCGTGGGCCGAAATACATCAACTATCGCGATCTCTCCGTTCAGCAGCTCGGCAGCGTCTACGAGCGCATTCTCGAGTTCGGGCTGCGTGCGCGGCCAGACGGCGGCGTCGAGATAGACGCCGACGATGAGGCGCGACGCAAGTCCGGCAGCTATTACACGCCGGACGAGCTGGTCACGCTGATCATTTTGCGCGCCGTGGGCCCGCTCGTCGAAGAGCGCGCCGGCGCCTTCGCCGCGAAAGCCGCGGAGCTTGCCGCGTCGCGCCGTCCCATCGTCGATCGTCTAGAGGAGCTGGAGCGGCTCGACCCCGCAGTGGCGATCCTCTCGCTCAAGATTTGCGATCCGGCCATGGGCTCGGGACATTTCCTCGTCAGCCTCGTCGACTGGCTCGCCGACGAAGTGCTGCGTCGCATGGCGGAAGCGGCGGAGCTCGTCTCCTTCGCCCCCTACGCGTCGCCGCTCGCGGCGCGCATCGCCGCCGTGCGCGCAAAAATCCTGAGTGAAGCGAAGGCGCATCGCCGGCCGATCGTCGAGAGCGCGCTCGACGACCGTCATGTTGTGCGCCGCATGGTGTTGAAGCGCGTCGTGCATGGAGTCGACAAGAATCCCATGGCTGTCGAACTCGCCAAGGTGTCCTTGTGGCTTCGCTCCTTCACAGTCGGCGCGCCGCTTTGCTTCCTCGATCACCATTTGCGCTGCGGAGACAGCGTGATCGGCGCATTCGTGCGCCCGTCCGTCGACGCGCTGAAGGCGCGCGGCGGCCTGTTCAATCTGGGTCAGATCGCGCAGGTCGAGCGCGTCGCCGGCCTGATGATGGAGATCGAGGAGACGACCGACAATGACATCGCCGAGATCGCGCAGTCCATGGAGAAGTTTCGCGCCGTCGAGGAGGTTGTCGAGCCGGTCGAGGCGCTGTTCTCGCTTCTGACCGCCGAGCGACTCATGGGCGTCTTCGACGTCGCGCCAAAAAAGGAGCCGGACCCGCGCAAGCAGAACGGGAACGGCGAAAAGCAGGCCGAGCGGCTTCAAGCCGCCCGGAGGGCGTTCGAGCGCGCCGCCGCGCTGCAGCTCGTCCTGGGAGGAGCGTTCGGCGATCCGATCCGCCTGGCGACCGGCGCCGAGCGCGTGGCGCCGCCGGAGCTCGTCAGGCAATTCTCCCTTCTTCCCGATGAGCCCAGAGATCAGCCGAGCCTCTTCCCGGCTATCTCCGTCGACGATCGCCGCCGTGTGGCGGCGGACGGGCTCGTCGCCGAGGCGCGATCGCTCGCGGCGCAGCACCGCTTCTTTCATTGGGAGATCGGCTTTCCCAATGTCTGGTCGAATTTGCTCAGCGCCGAGCCGCTGGGCGGCTTCGACGCCGTGATCGGCAATCCGCCCTATGTGCGCCAGGAATCGCTTCCCGAAGGGGTCAAGCGCGCGCTGAAGAGGTCCTACGCATCCTACGACGGCATGGCCGATCTCTACGTCTATTTCTACGAGCAGGGACTGCGGCTGCTGCGTCCGGGCGGGCGCCTGGGCTATGTCGTGACCAACAAATGGCTCAAGGCCGGCTATGCCGAGGCGCTGCGCGCCCTGTTTTGCGATCGCGGCTGGCTCGAATTCGCCGCCGACTTCGGGCACGCGAAGCACTTCTTTCCCGACGCCGACGTGTTTCCGTCGGTGCTCGTGATGCGCAAGCCGACGAGCGCCGCGCCGGAGCCCGCGGAAGCCGAAATTTGCGTGATCCCGCGCGACGACGCGCCGAGAAAGGGTCTCATTGAGGCCGTGGCGCAGGCGAGCTTTCCGCTGCCGCGCGCGATGTTCTCGAAGGAGAGCTGGGTGCTCGAGTCCGAGCCGGTGATGGACCTTTTGGAGAAGATCCGGCGCAACGGCGCGCCGCTCGCGGAATATGCGGGGGTGAAGCCGTATCGAGGCGTGCTCACAGGATTCAATGAAGCTTTCGTGATCGACACGCCGACGCGCGAGAGGCTGATCCAAGACGATCCCGGCTGCGAGGAGATCATCAAGCCGTTCTTGCGTGGGCAAGACATTGAGCGATGGTGGTCTCCTGACAGCGGTCTCTACTTGATCCTGCTGAAATCGAGCGGCAATCACCATTGGCCTTGGGCGAACGCAATCGACGAGACCGAAGCCGAGACGATTTTTGCGAGGACCTTTCCCTCCCTGCACAACCATTTGAAAGCGTACGAATATTCTGCCGAGACTCATGGCAACGGAAAGTCCAGTCTCCGTCAAAGAGAAGACAAAGGCAAATTCTGGTGGGAGCTACGAGCTTGCAATTATTATGATGCGTTCGAGAAGCCGAAGATCATATATCAGGAACTGAGCTGGCGACAGACATTCCAGCTCTGCGAACACGAAATATACCTGCCAAACACGGGATATGTTCTCTCGACAACCGATGCGTGGCTTCTTGCAGTCTTGAACTGCCCTGTTTCGTGGTGGTGGAGTTGGCGGCGAGCCGTTCACGGCAAAGACGAGGCGTTGCGTTTCATTCGCGAGTTCGTTGTTACTCTCCCCATACCCGGCGCCCCGACCGGCGTCGGCGCGGAAGTCAAGCCGGCGACTGAGGCGTTGGCCGGAAGCGCGAGGTTTCGGCACGAGGCGGACAAGATGATCCTCGACTGGCTCCGCCACGAGCTCGCGCTCGAAAGGCCGGGAGCGGCGCTCGCGCAGCCGCATCTGCTCGACGCCGACGGCTTCGTCGCGGCGCTGCGCAAGTCGCTGCCGAAATCGCAAAAGCTCTCGGCGGCCGCCGTCGCCCGCGTCAAGAAAAAGCACGCCGAGACGGTCGAGCCCGCGCGCCGCGCTAGGCGCGAGGCGCTGGCGCTCGAACGCCGTCTATCGGATCTCGTCAACGCGGCCTATGGGCTGACGCAAGACGAGGTCGCCCTCATGTGGGCGACCGCCCCGCCGCGCATGCCGTTCACGCCGCAAGCATGAAGCATCCTCGCGGCGACCATTTCGTTGTTTGACCGATGCTCCGCCCGTCGCATAATCCCGCGTAACTGATTCGTTTCAACTCTCGCCCGCGGAGGCGGCTATGGAAGCTCTCGGCGCGTTTGAGGAAGCGTCGACACTCGAAGCTCCGGCGCAGCCGCCCAAGTCGCCGCCGTTCGTCGCGTCCGCGAGCGCCGCTGCAGAGCCCGCGCAAAAGTCTCCCTATCCGCCGCCCGCGAGCGTTCCCACGCAGGAGGGGCCCAAGGGCATACGCTTCGACTTCAATAGCGGCGCCCGCGTGCTTCTGCCGACGCGCGAAAGCGGCAAGTGGATCGTGCGGCTGCGCGACCTCGACACCGGCAATATTCTGTTCGAATCGGAGAACAAAGGCGCCTATGTCTCATCGTCGAAGCGCTTCTATGTGCGATTCTCGATCGAGGTCTGGGAAGCCGAGGACGACGGCTCGGCGCAGCGCGAGGTCATGCGCCATGAGCTCGATCTCGCCTGGCGCGAGGTCGCGATCCTGTTCCCGGTCGGCACGCTCGGCGACCTCATGGGCTGGTTTCCTTATGCAGCGCGCTTCAAGGAGGCGCATCCGCAAGCGCAGGTGACCTGCGCGCTCTCGCCACAACTCATCGAGCTCTTGAGAGACGCCTATCCCGAGCTCAACCTCGTCACCCATGACGAATTCAAGCAGCGCGATCTCGCCGCGACCGCCTATGCGACCTATTGCGTCGGGCTGTTCTTCGACGACGCCGCCTGCAATTGGCAGCCGACCGACTTCCGCCACGTCGGTCTGCACCGCACCGCCGGCTATATTCTCGGCGTCGATCCGACCGAAATTCCCGCGCGGCTCGCGCTCAAGGACGGCGCGCGGCCGATCGCCGAACCTTATGCGGTCATCGCCGTGCAGTCGTCGAGCGCCTGCAAGTTCTGGAACAATCCAAACGGTTGGCGCGAGGTCATAGCGTTCCTCAAGGGCCGCGGCTATCGGGTCATCTGCATCGATCAAAAGCCGGTGCACGGCCAGGGGCTCATGTGGACGCATATCCCCAACGGCGCCGAAGACGAGACCGGCGATCGCCCGCTCTCCGAACGCGCGCGCTGGCTTAAGCACGCCGATCTCTTCATCGGCCTTTCGAGCGGCCTCTCCTGGCTCGCCTGGGCCGCAGGCTGTCCGGTCGTGATGATTTCCGGATTCACGCATCCGACGAACGAATTCTACACGCCCTACCGCGTTCACAACTGGCACGCCTGCAATTCCTGCTGGAACGACGTAACGCTGCGCTTCGACCACTATGATTTTTTTTGGTGTCCCCGGCACAAAGAGACGCCGCGACACTTTGAATGCACACGGCTCATCACACCGGCGCACGTGATTCGCACAATCGAAAAAGTGCCGGGACTGCGTCCCGCGACTTAGCAGGGGATTTCAATGCGTGGAGACTGGTACGTCCTCTCCTTAAGGAGGCCCGATCAGCGAAATAGTTTGCACACATTGAAGGCCGCGCGCCTGATCCGGGCCGGCGCGGCCATCCTCCACATTAACTTCGGCGCAGTCAGAAAAATTCCGCATTGAAGCCTATGAGCTCAGTATGAAATAGATTTGCGGACGACTCGAAAGGCAGCCCACATCGACTTATAAGACCGGCTATTCTTAATCTTTCGCAAACGCCACATAAAATCCGTGTTTTCGACATATTCTGCTTTAACAGTCGTTTAGAATTGCGAATCAACAGCGCTGGCGCGCCTTCGGGAGGCAACGGAAAATGTCCGGGAACACCGTCTCTTCAGGCGCGTTTAGCGCCTACGTGACCGTCAGCGGCGGACAGACGGAAAACGTTCTCAACAGCGGCCTGGCATTCTCCACGACGGTGGAGGCGGGCGGCGCGCTCGATCTTTCCGGATTCAGCTTCTTCGAGCAGGTCGGCTCCGGCGGCTCGGAGACCGTGGTCTCGGGCGGCGAGTCGCTGTTCGCGCAGATTGCGGGCGGGACGCAAACCATCCTCGACGGCGGCCTGGCGAGCGGCGCAAGCATTTCGAGCGGCGGCGCGGAATTTGTCTCGTCGGGGGGCGTCGCGAGCGCCACGACGATTTCGAACGGCGGCGCGCAGTTCATCTACCAGGACGGTTCGGCGGCGAGCGCCGTCGTCTCGAGCGGCGGCGTCGAAGTCGTCTCGTCCGGCGGCGTCGCGAGCGGAACGACGATCCTGAACGGCGGCAGCCAAGTCATCTCGACGGGCGGCTCTGCGACGAGCGCAGTCGTGTCGAGTGGCGGCGCGGAATATGTCTCGTCGGGCGGCGTTGCGAGCGGAACGACGATCTCGAATGGCGGCAGCCAGTTCGTCTACGTCAGCGGTTCTGCAGTCGGCGCCGTCGTCGATAGCGGCGGGGCCGAATATGTCTCTCTTGGCGGCGTCGCGAGCGGAACGACGGTCGCCGGCGGCGGCAGCGAGATCGTCTTCTCCGGCGGGTCGGCGGTCGGGACGGTCGTTTCGAGCGGCGGCGTCGAGGTCGTTCATGGCGGCGGCGTCGCAACGAGCACGACCGTCGAGCACGGCGGCGAGATCGACCTGGCCGATTTGAAGTTTTCCGGCGGCACGGCCAACATCAACGGAAGCGACGTCCTGACGGTCACCGAAGGCGCAAATACCTATACGCAGCAGCTCGCCGGCAGTTATGCGGGGGAGGTCGTGTCGCTCTCCGCGGATGCCGGCGGCGGCACTTTGGCGGACATCGTCTGCTTCGCGAGCGGTTCCGCGATCCGCACCGTTCAAGGGGACGTCCCAGTGGAGCGACTAGCGATCGGCGACCTCGTTGTGACCGCCTCGGGAAAGAGACGCCCGATCCGTTGGATCGGTCATCGCAAGGTGGACTGCCGACGCCAGCCGATCGCGAGCGAAGTCATGCCGATCCGCATCCGCGCGCATGCATTCGGACCCGAGAAGCCCGCGCGGGACCTTTGGATCTCCCCCGGCCACGGGATTTGCGTCGACGTCGTGGGCCAAGTGCTGATCCCGGCCAGCGCCCTCATCAACAGCGCGACCGTCGCGCAGGTCGACGTCGACGAAGTGATCTATTGGCACGTCGAGCTCGACAGCCACGATATCCTGCTCGCGGAAAACTTGCCGACCGAGAGCTATCTCGAAATGGAGAACCGCGCTTTTTTTATCGAGAATACTATGGTCGCGCTGGACGTTGGGCCAGACGCGCGACCGAAGACGCACGACGACTTCTGTCGCCCATTTCACGTCGAGGGTGCGCTTGTCGAGGTCGTGCGCGCGCAGATGCGCCTGCGCGCCAAGGCCTTGGGCTGGACGATCGAGGAGAAGCCCAATGCCGGTCTTCATCTCGACGTCGACGGTCTGCCCATCTACTCCGCGACAGATGGTCCGACCGCTTGCTTTGCCGTGCCGGCGAGATCGGAAGATGTTTGGATCGTCTCGGACGTCTCACGTCTCTGCGACGTTTCCGAGAGTTCCGACCCGCGCCGTCTCGGCGTCTGCATCGGCTCGCTCGCGATCGATGATGGATTCGGATCGACCGTGACGATCGCGCCGGCTGATCCGAGACTCGACGAGGGATTTCATTACGTCGAGGGGCCGTTCTGGCGCTGGACAAATGGGCGTGCGCGCCTGCCTGCGGAGCTGTTCGAGAACTGCGAAGACGGCTTCCTCTTGAAGGTCGCGCTCGTGGAAACGCCGCCTCCGCGCTGGCGCGCCCCGCCCGATCTGGACTCGGCGGGGTCCCAGCTCGTCGCCTGACTCAGCGCGTCTCCAGTCGCTGAGCGCGCGGTCTCCGTTGGCAGGTGGGGTTCCGCCGACGCCTCGCTCGATGGGCGGGCGGCTGTCGCGCGTCCACCGCCCCTTCATTTCCGCGCCGCCCCTCGGATCGAGGCGAGACTTCGGCGAGCTTTTGCTACCGCAGCGCGTCCGCGATCGAGATTTTGTCGACATTGAGTCGCGCATTTCATGGTCGGTTAAGCAAAATTGTGTCTGATCAAAACGAGAGGGTCCGCAAATTTTGTACACCTGTTGCGAGCCGTCTCAGCGGCCAGTTGAGTCCGACAACAGTCCATCCCCCGCCTGTCACAAGGAACACCCCCGGCCGGAACGCCCGCGCCGGTCCATGGCGCATGCGCCATGAAGCGGAGCAACCACACACATGACCGTTACGAGCGTGACATCGGGTCGGACTTCTTCCGGCGTCGTCCTGTCATCGGGCTCGACCGAATATGTTTTCGCGGGCGGCGTCGCTGTCAGCACAGTTGTTTCGAACGGCGGAACGGATATCGTTTACAGCGGTGGGATTGTCAGGGACACGATTGTTTCGAACGGCGGCACAGAATATGTCTCCGGCGGCGTCGCGAGCGCGACGATCATTTCGAGCGGCGGCTATCAGTACGTTGCTGGCGGCTCCGCGACGAATACAGTGCTTGCGGGCGGCACTGAAGTCGTGTGGTCCGGCGACGTCACGAAGACGACCATTTCGAGCGGCGGCTACCAAGACGTCGCCGCGGGCGGCGTTGCGAGTGAGACGATCGTTTCGAATGGCGGCGTCCTGAACGTTTTATTCGGCGGAGTTGCGAGCGGCGCGGTCGTTTCGAGCGGCGGCGAACTGGTCCTGAACGCCGGCGCAACGCAGTACGCGACCAGCGTCGGCGGCGGGGGCAAGCTCGACCTCGCGAGCGCCGCCTACGCCAGCGGAGGCTCGGCGTCCATCGACGCGTCCGACGTGCTCACCATCACTGAAGGCGGGCATACTTACACTCTGCAACTCGCAGGCGGCTACGCCGGGGAAACCGTCAGCCTCGCGAGCGATGGCAGCGGCGGAACGACCGTGTCGATCGTTTGTTTCGCCGCCGGCACGGCCATTCGCACGGTGCGCGACGGCGCTGTTGTGGATGTTGCGGTCGAGACGCTCGCTGTCGGCGATGCGGTCGTCACGTCGTCGGGTTGCGCCCGCCAGATTCGCTGGATCGGCCATCGCAGGGTTATCGACTGTCGGCGGTCGACCCGCCGGCACGAGGTCATGCCGATTTGCATCCTCGCCCACGCCTTTGGACCCGACGCTCCGAAACGGGATCTCTGGGTCTCTCCTGGCCACGGAATATGCGTCGATGTTGTCGGCGAGGTCCTCATTCCAGCGCATGCGCTCGTAAACAATGCGACGATCGCGCAGATCGACGTCGACGAGGTGACCTACTGGCACCTCGAGCTCGAGAGCCACGATATACTGCTCGCCGAGAATTTGGCGGTCGAGAGCTATCTGGATTTAGGCAATCGCGCCTTCTTTGTCGGAAACGGCGCCGTCACGCTCTTCGCCGCGCCGGACGCGACGCCGAACAGCCTCGACGATCTCTGCCGCCCCTTCCATCACGACGATCTGCTGGTCGAGGTCGTGCGCGTGCAGATGCGTGAGCGCGCCAAGGCGCTCGGGTGGACGATCGACGAGGCGCCTTCCCATGACTTGCATCTGCTCGTTGACGGCGCGCGGATCGACCCCGAGATGCAGGGACGCAATGCGCGCTTCGCCGTGCCCGCTGGCGCAGGGGACGTGTGGCTGATCTCGGGGATTTCGCGTCCTGCCGATGTCTCAAAGAACAATGATCTGCGCCGCCTGGGAGCCTGCGTCGTCTGCTTCGCGATCGATGACGGGCGCGGGGCTGAGCAGATCATTTTGCCGATTGATCCGAGACTGGATGAAGGCTTCTATTTCATAGAGGACCCGCACTGGCGCTGGACCAACGGGCGGGCAAAACTGCCAGCCGAGCTCTTCGCGCACAGCCTGAAGGGCTGCACGCTGCGGGTCACTCTCGCCGGAGAGCCTCTGCCGCGCTGGCGTGCGCCCGAGAGCTTGGCGCCTTGGGGGCTGCGGTCCGCCGTCTGATCGTCGACGCGCCTGCGAATGGCCCGCGCATGTTCGTGACAGGCGCCGGAGTGCGGGCTAAGGTGGTCCCCGATCAGCCGGAGGGGATCCGTGCAGCAGATCGCGCAGACGGCTCTCGGCGGCGCGGGGCAGGGGCGCGTCCCGTCTGTCGGGGCGCTGGCGTTGCGCGCCGCCGCGGCGCTGCGCGCGGCCGCACAGAAGGAAGCCGCGCTACGCCGCCCTTTTCTGTGGACGCCCGTCGCCATGGGGGCGGGGGTTCTGCTCTACTTCGCCGCCGACCATGAGCCGTCGCTTCCTTTTGCGGTCGCGCTGTTTGCGTCGCTCGCGGCGGCGGCGATCGCCGCGCGAGGCCATGAGCGGCTCTTTCCACTGCTCGCGATCGCGGCCTGCGTCGCGGGCGGTTTCGTCTCAGCCGCGTGGCGGACCGCGCGCGTCGAGGCGCCAACATTGACGCGCATCGGGATCGGCGCGCTCACGGGCTTCGTCGAAGAGGTCGACCATCGGCGCGCCGGCGCGCGATTCCTGCTGCGCGTCGCGAGCGCGGAGGGTTTCTCGGACGACGCGACGCCTTTCCGCGTGCGGCTTTCGACGCGCGGCGAGCCTGCGTTCAAGGCGGGCGATTTCATCGCTTTGAGAGCGCGGCTGTTGCCGCCGGCGCGCGCGTCGCTTCCAGGCGGGTATGACTTCGCGCGCGACGCCTTTTTCATGCGGCTCGGCGCGGTCGGCAACGCGCTCGGCCGCATCGAGGTGAAGCCGGCGCCGGAACAGGCGTCGCTGGGCCTGCGCGTCTCTGCGGCGATCGATCGCGCCCGCAACGCCTTGGCGCTGCGGGTCTTCGACGAGCTGCAGGGCGACGAGGGCGCCATCGCCGCGGCGATGGTCACCGGCAAGCGCGACTTTCTCTCGGAGAGCGCCAAGGAGCTCATTCGCCGCGCCGGGATCTTTCACGTGGTGACGATCTCCGGCGTGCAGATGACCCTCGTCGCCGGCTTGTTCTTCGTCGGCCTGCGCCGTCTCTTCGCCTGCTCGCGCACGCTGGCGCTGAACTATCCGATCAAGAAATGGGCGGCCGGGCTCGCGATCCTCGGCGCCGTCATCTATGACATCGGCACGGGCTCCCGCGTCGGCACAGAGCGCGCGCTCGTCATGACGCTGATCATGCTCGCCGCCGTGGTGCTC
>Ga0187784_10000398_pt1 | contig 31823 bp, 23 predicted proteins | sample 1015_SJ02_MP15_2_FD_132964 | JGI IMG/M metagenome (GOLD analysis project Ga0187784, IMG submission 132964) | Tropical peat soil microbial communities from peatlands in Department of Meta, Colombia - 1015_SJ02_MP15_20_MG | ecosystem: Environmental > Terrestrial > Soil > Wetlands > Peat | place... | reverse complement strand
TTCCTCAAGCGCCGTCCGGACATGACGATGCAAGAGTTCATGGACTACTACGAGAACCAGCACTCGCAGCTGTCGAAGCGCATTGGCGCGAAGCCGCCCCTGCCCAATGCACAGCGCTATGTGCGCCGCTACATCACGCCGGAGAAGAACCCGCTCACGGGCGAGGTGATTCATCCCGGCTATGACTGCATCATGGAGATTTGGTGGAACACGCGAGAGGACTTCGAGGCCGCGATGAAGGGGCTCGGCAATCCGGAGCACCTGCAGGCCCGCATGCAGGACGAGAGGAAGCTCTTCGCGACCAACAGCAACCCCGTGTGCACCGTCGAGGAATACGATTCGCCCGTAGGTCCCGACAATCGGATTCCGCGCTGGATCCCCGCCCCCTGAGGCTCGCTGGATCCCGCCCGCGCTGAGGCTCGAGGGCGGCCGGGGCGGCGCAGCGGCCGGGCGCAGCGGCCGGGGCACCCCCCGCCGATTTACGCCTTGAAGATCTCGATCGGCTCTTTCACCGAGATCATCACCAGCGGAATCTCGCGCTCGGTCGAGGCCTGATAGCTCTTGTAAGGCGGGAATATCCCGACCATGAAATCCCAGACCCGGGTGCGCTCGGCGCCTCGGGGCTCGCGCCATGTGCCGCGAAACGCCTCGGTGGCAATCTGCACGGCGACGTCCTGGCTGTCCCTGATATTGAGATACCAAGCCGGATGGTGATCCGCGCCGCCCTTGGATGCGACCACCACCACCTCTCCGCCGATGTCGCCGTAAATGAGCGGCGTGATACGGGTCTGCCCGCTCTTTCGGCCCCGTACCCGCAGAAGCAGCGTGGTGGTGAACCGATGGCCGCCGATATCGCTCACGTCGACGATGTGGCCTTGAGCGCCGCCGGATCGAAGATACATGCTCAAATGCTCTTCCTTCCAGTTGCGCCGCGCCTTGGCGATCTCGGCGCTGGTGGCATTGCTCATGAGGAATCTCCTGGCGAAGGCCCTAGTGTATTCCAAATCGCGGCCGATTCGAGCGGCGCGCAGGGGCCGAGGCGGGCCGCCGGCCGGCCGGGCTTGCAGGATCCACGGCTGCCCGTGACTAATCGACAGTGTTGTGCGATTAGTCTTTACATCCCGTCGCGCCCTGTCATATAAAGATCGGGCGGATCTTGCGGATTGGGGCCGTCCGCGGCGCGCCGTGAACTCACCTTGGGCGGTATTATGGAACCGGGACTTCTGAAGCTTGACGGTCGTATCGTCGTGGTGACCGGCGCTGCCGGCGGCGGGATCGGGACGAGCGCCACGCGCATGCTGGCCGAGGCGGGGGCGACGGTGGTTGCCGTGAGCCGCTCGCGCGAGAAGATCGAGAAGAATATCGCCCCCCTGATCGCGCGCGGGTTGCCGATCGCTCCGGTCGTGGCGGACGTGTCGACCGATGAAGGGGTGGCGGCCACGATGGATCAGGTGCGGCGCACGAAGGGCACGCTCTACGGGCTCGCCAATGTCGCGGGGGGTGCCGCGGGATCGACCTGGATGCGCGCAACTCGCGTGACCCGCGCCGACTGGCGCGCGCTGTTCAACCAGAACTTGGAGACGATGTTCTTCATGAGCCAGGCGGTCGCGGCGGAATTGCGTGAGAAGCATCTCCCCGGCTCGATCGTCTCGGTCTCCTCGATCAGCGGCATGAATACGGCGCCCTATCACCTCGCCTACGGCGCCGCGAAGGCGGCGATCGTCGCAGTGACCCGCACGTTGGCGGTCGAGCTCGCGCTCGACAACGTCCGCGTGAATGCCATCGCCCCCGGCACGACGCTGACACCCGGGGCGAGCGCCTACATCGACGATGACCCGGAACGCGACCGCCGGGCCATCGCCATGGGGCGGCGCGCCCACGCCGATGAGCAGGCAGGTGCCATCCTGTTCTTCCTGTCGGACCTGTCGAGTTACATCACGGGCCAGACCATCCTCGTCGACGGCGGCCTCAACCTCAAATGGACCCATCTGGGCGCCGACAATACCTCCCTGTTTCTCAAGGACGAGTCGTTCCGGGCGGCGATCAAGCGCTGAGGCCCAAGCTCGATCCCGACAAGGCTTGCGCATTGAAAGGTTGGAGAACGTCATGAGCGAAACTTTGGAGCTCGGGAAGCAAGCGCCGGCGCAACCCGCCGAGGAGCTGCCGCCACCGCAAACCCACGGCGCGGAGGCTTACATTTCGGAAGACTACGCGCGGGCCGAGCGCGACAAGCTGTGGCGCAAGGTGTGGCTGCAGGTGGGGCGGATCGAGGAGATTCCGGAGGTCGGCAACTACCTGACCTACCAGATCCTCGATGATTCGATTCTGATCGTGCGCTCGGCGCCCGACACCATCAAGGCCTACTACAATGTGTGCTCGCATCGCGGCCGCCGGCTCATCGATACGCCGAAGGGCGCGCATCACGCGCACGGCAAGCGGCTGAAATTCGTCTGCGGCTTCCATGCCTGGACCTACAATCTCGAAGGCCAGTGCACCTACATCATGGACAAGGACAACTGGCAAGGCGCGCTCACGGAGGAGCGCACGCGGCTGGGCAAGGTCAAGGTAGACACCTGGGGCGGGTGGATCTGGATCAACCTCGATCCGGCGAGCGGGCCCCTGCGCGATTATCTCGAGCCCGCCGCCTCGATGCTCGATCCTTTCGAGCTTCAGAATATGCGCTTCCGATGGCGCCGCTGGATCATCTTCGACTGCAACTGGAAGGTCGCCATGGAGGCCTTTGACGAGACTTACCATGTGCCGGGGACCCATCCGGAGTTCATGCGCTTCGGCAACTTCGTCGGCTGGGGGCGGCCGCAAGGCAAGCACAGTCACATCGGCTACGACGCGCCCAAGGGACTCGATGAGAACAAGGCGAAGCTGCGGCTCGGGGCCGGGGCCGACCCGCGCAAATCGACGGCGGAAATGCAGCTCTACACCTGGGAGCATGTCAACACCAACACCACCAAGACGCTCGTGGACGCCGCGCTGCGCCTGGTGGATGAGCTTCCGGAAGGAACGGCGCCGGAGAAGGTGCTCAAGCACTGGCTCGACTCGGCGCGCCGCGATGATGCCGCGCGCGGCGTCGTCTGGCCGACCGTCGATCCGGTGCACGTCGGCAAGAGCGGCACGTCCTGGCAAATCTTCCCGAATTTTCAGATCGGCCATGCGGTCAACAACATGCTCTGCTACAGCGCGCGGCCCTACGGCTACGAGCCCGACAAGTGCATCTTCGAGGCCGCGGTGTATGAGCTCTTCCCCAAGGGCCAGGAGCCGGCAACCGAGTGGGAATATCTCGCGGTGGATGATCCGAAGTGGGGCAGCGTTCTACCGCAGGACTTCTCCAACATGGCCGCCGTGCAGCAGGGCATGAAGAATGGCGGCTTTCGCGGTGCGCTCCCCAATCCGAAAGCGGAGGGAGCGGTCAGCAGCCTGCACCGTAACCTCGCCAGGTATATGGGCACGGGGGCACCAAGGCCGCTCAAGTGACCATGCGCCGCACCGCCGACCTGATCGCCGGCGTGCGGCGATGAAAGTCAACATCGGGGTTTTCGCGCACAACTCGAAGGACTGGGAGCGCATCCAGTGCGGGGATTTCGATCGCCCTGCCGCGACGCCTGATCATGCGCTCGTCGAGAAGGGTCTGGCGCTCGGCGATCTGGCCGAGCCGCTGGGATTTGACGGCATCTGGGCACCGGAGCATCAAGGCACTCCCTACGGGATGACGCCCAACCCCATCCAGACGCTCACGTACTTCGCAGGACGCACCCGGCACGTGAGCCTCGGGACGATGGTGGTCGTCACCCCCTGGTGGCACCCCATACGGCTTGCGCACCAGATCGCCTATCTCGATATCGTCTCGAGCGGTCGCTACGACACGATCGGCCTGGGGCGCGGTGTGGCGAAATCGGAATTCGACGCGGTAGGCGTGCCGCGCGAGGAGAGTCGGCAGCGCTTCGACGAAACGCTCGATATCCTGAAGCTCGCCTTTTCGCAGGAACGATTCTCCTACCAAGGAGCGATCTTCAAGATTCCGGAAATGTCGCTTCGGCCCCAACCGCGAAGCCGCGATCTGTATTCGCGCATCTACGGGTCGTCGGCGACGCGCGACTCGCTCGAGCGACTCTCACGCCGTGGGATGGTGCCGCTCTTCGTCGGCAACAAGCCGATCGAGGAGGCCGGTAAAGAAGTGCAGCTGGTGAACACCCTGCGGCGGGAAGTCGGACTGCCGCCCTGCCAGCCGAAGAACGTCCTCTTCATGTACTGCACGCCCACGATGGAGGAGGCCCGGAAGGCCGAAGAGTACATTTTGACCGCCAATCGCGATGTCGCTCTTCACTACGGATTCGCCGATGCCTCGAATTTTCGCGGGGTGAAGGGCTACGAAGCCTATGCCGCCCGCGAGGCGAGCGCGACCGCCGTGCTCGCCGCGGCGGTCACCGGCGATCCCGAAAAGCCGAAAACGCCCGGCTATCATCAGTCGAACTTGATGATCGGAACGCCCGATGAGGTGATCAAGCGGATCATCGCCGCCCAGAAGGCGTGCTCCTTCTCGCAGATCACGCTCGTCCCGCAATTCGGCACGATGCCCTACGAGGAGGCGGAAAGGAGCATGCGACTGTTTGCCAAGGAGGTTCTACCCGTCGTGCACGAGATGGAGGCACCGCTCCATGCCGGGGCGCTTCCCCTCAACCCTCGGACCACGAGTTAGCGTTCTCAGACCCCGGTCAGCGCGCACGCGGATAATCAGCCGCGCCGAACGATGGGCGGGATCCCGACTTCCCGCTCATAGGTTTCGATATCGTCGTAACAGGCCTCGACCACCTGCGCGTAGGTCTCCCGGAAGAAGCGTCTCTGGTCCGCATGATCGAATACGAAGGGACGATCGTTGCGCACGGCGCGCAGCACCATCGGTGCGACGCCCTCCGGTGAGTAGAAGGCGAGCGGGTTGTCCTTGAAGGATGCTTGCGGAATCTTCACCTCGGCATCGTGGGGTCCGCCGAATCGCGCCGGGCGATAACGCGCATTGTTCTTTCTCATGCCGGTCGATACCCCACCGGGACAGTAGATGGTCGTGCGGATGTTGTGCGGCGCGAGCTCCAGTGCGAGGTTCATCATCAGACCGATCACGCCCATCTTGGCGGCCGAATAGGGCACGTGCACGGGGATCCAACCGGGCAAGAGTCCCGCCATCGACGAGGTGGCCACGATATGCCCTTGCCCGGCCGCGATCATATCGGGAAGGAAGGCCCGCGTCGTGTTCATGACGCCCATCAGATTGACCTGCACGATCCAATCGAGGTCGTTGTCCGACATGTCCGCCAGGGGCTCGAACGACGTGGCCCCCGCATTGGCAAAGAGCAGCTGAATCGGCCCGATCGCGGCATTCGCCTCGGCTTTCATGCGCTTGATCGAATCGCGCTCACACACGTCGCAGTGGATGGCCACGGCCCTGCCGCCGGCGGCGTTGATCGCCTCCGCCACCTTGCGCGCGTTGTCGAGAATGATGTCGGCCACCGCGACCGAGGCTCCCTGCATCGCCAGCGCCTTCGCCAGGCCCATGCCGATACCGCTACCGCCGCCGGTGACGACCGCGGCTTTGCCCGTGATCTCCGTCATAGGTCTCGTCCTCGCTTCCGTTTCTTCTGTCTAACTCGAAGCGAGCGGTGTGGCAAGGGCGGCAGGGGCGCGGGACACGCGTCCCGCACCCGACGGTCAAGCCGCGCTCTTCTGATTGATCGTCTCGGCGTGGTGCTTGAACATCCGCATCAAGTCGCCCGAGGTGACGGGACGCTTCACGCCCTCTTCCACCGGACGGGCGCCGCCTGAGGACTTGAGCGTCGTGTCGACGCCCTTGGCCTTGGCCTGCGCCCGCAGCGCGCCGACGGTGAGCGCCCCTCGCTCGCGATGCTTGAAGGGATCGAAGCGGAAATGACGCATGGCATTCCGGTGGGTCACCTTGTCGATCTGCTCGACGGTGAGATGCTTGACGGTCTCCCATAGCCGCTCGGGCACCTGCGGCCAAAGGGCATCGGAGTGCGGATAGTCGCACTCGTAGGCAATCATGTCCTCGCCGACGTCCTTGATGTTCCGGAGGCCGAAGGCGTCATCGATGAAGCAGTTGAGAAAATGGCGCCGGAACGTCTCGCTCGGCTTTCGCTGCTGAAAGATCGAATGGGTCCAAGCCTTGTGCCGCCAGTTGGAGAAATCGGCACGCTCGAGAAAATAGGGGATCCATCCGATGCTTCCCTCGGAGAGGGCGATCCGCATCTGCGGATAGTCCTGCAGGGCCTTGAGCTGTAGCCAGTCGGCCGCCCCCACCGCGATCGACATCGGCATGGTGGTGATCCAGGCCTCGATCGGCGTATCCATCGAGGCGTGCGGGGCGGGATTGCCGGAGCCGATGTGCAGACAGATGGTGATGTCGTGGTCGACAATTGCCTTCCAGAACGGATTCCAGTAATCGCTGTGAATGCTCGGCAGGTCCTGCTTGGTCGGATTTTCATTGATCGTCACGGCCGTGCAACCCTTGCCTGCGATCCGTTTGATCTCCGCGACGGTCCCCGCCATATCCCAGGTCGGGAGAATGGCGCAGGGAATGAAGCGCCCCGGATAGGCACCACACCATTCGTCGATGTGCCAGTCGTTGTAAGCGCGCAGGTGAGTGAGCGCCAGGGCCTTGTCCGCTGCCTTGTGAAAGGTGACGCCATCGAACCCGATCGAGTTGCCGAAATTGAGGGATGCCGCGATGCCGTTCACGTTCATGTCGTCGACGCGGGCGTGCACCTCGTAGCAGCCCTTGCGCAGCTGACTGAGCGCGTTCGGCTCCATGCCGTACTCCTCGAGCGGGCGGCCCACGACGGCATTGAGACCGACGGAGGGCCGGTTCATCCCCTGATAGGACCAGTAATTCTTGCCGTTCCTGTCGGTCAAGAGCTTCGGCGCCTTCGCCAGGAGCTCGCCCGAGAGGTGCTTGTCGAAGAGTGTCGGCGGCTCGCAGATGTGATCATCGACGCTGATGATCACCATGTCGTTCATTTGCATATCTTCTCTCCTGACCAAACCAGATGGAGCTCATCGGGTCCCCACACGTGACCGCCGTGATATCTCACGGGCTTCTCGGGATCGATCCTGAATGCGGGTAGGCGAGCGAGCATTTCCTCGTAGAGAACTTGCAGCTCGATGCGTGCCAGGTGCGAGCCGAGGCAGCGGTGCGGTCCGGCGCCGAATGCGATATGCGGCTTGTCGCGGCCGAGATCGAACTGCTCGGGCCGGTCGAACACGGCGGGATCCAGATCCGCCGCGGGCAGGCAGAGCACGGCCCTCTCCTCCTTGCGCATGGCGACGCCCTCGAACACGATGTCCTTCGCCACGCGGCGGGGCGGCAAGGTGAAGGTGTAGCGCCGCAGGATCTCTTCCGTCGCGGCCGGGATCAGTTTCCGATCCGCGCGAAGCGTTGCCTGTAGCGCCGCATCGTCGGCCAATTTCCGCGCCCCGTGACCCATCGCGTTCATGACCGTATCGAGTCCCGCCACGAACAGCATCACGCAGTAGTTTTCCACATCGCTCAAGGTAGCGGCCTTTCCATCGAACTCGGCCCGCCAGAGCAAGGAGATCAGATCGTCGCGCGGGTGCTCCCCGCGATCGAGGATGGTCTCGTGCATCACCGAGGCGACCTTGCGCAGCCTCTCCTGAGTCGCCCTGAGATCGAAATTCGTGGACGCCAGATGCTGTTTCGCGAGCGTGCGATACTCCTTCTGTTTCTCGACCGGAAGACCGAAGAGCCTCAAAAAAATGGTGACCGGCATCGGCTCGGCGACGGCCAGCATGAACTCGCAGTGCCCAGCCGGCTTGACCTTGTCGATCAGCTCGCCGGCAAGCGCCCGGATGTCGCCCTTCAACGCGCTCATCGCCTTCGGTGAGAAGGCGCTTTGCAGCGGCGCGCGATAAGCGCTGTGGCGGGGCGGATCGAGCGTGATCGGAGTCGGAATCAGAGGCCGCGGCGCGCCCGGCCGCAGCGAGGCGAGCATGGCCTGCATCTGCGGAATTTCGTTGCTGAAGCTCTCCGGGTCGCGGGACGCCTTGAAGACCGCATCGTAGCTACGCAGCACCCAGTGGCCGCCATGGCGCGGCGTCCAGAAGATCGGCGGCGCGTCCCGCATCAGCTCGAGCACCCGCTTGTGGGGGTCCTCGATGAGGCCCAGATCGGCAAATGTATCGAAATCGTACACCAGCGATTCGGGCACATGCGAAGGTCTCGGAGCGATCGGACTCGAGGCGATGTGTTGTACGGTGCTCTCCATACTCGGGACTCGCTGTGTGCGTCTGGCTCGCTGTGTGCGCTCATTCGGCGTGCAGATACCGATCGAGCTCCTGATGCATGTTGAGGATGATCTTTTCCTGATTGGCGGCGAGCCACACCTGGCGGATGCCGCGCGAGTGCAATCCCTTCTGGATGCGCGGAATATTACCGATGTCCTGGCGCGGAATGAGCCGCACCTGCACGGGGTCGAGGAGGTCGGTCACGTGCTGCACCGTGGCCCGGGTCGGCTTGCTCGCAGCGGGCAAGGTCCTCGTCGAGAGGATCTCGAAGGTGCTGCGGTCGGGGTCGAACCCGTGCGGCTTCGCACGGTAGATCATGGCGTTGCCGGCCTGGGGCAGAATCATGAGATTCGGGAAGATGAACACCTCCCCGCCCCATTGGGCCATGATCTGCGGCGTTCGCTTCGGCATGGGCCGCTTCTCCGCGGCTGCCTTTGCATAAAGTGCGTTGGCGTACTCCGCCCCGAGGCTCGACCCCTCGGGAATGGGCTTGCCCCGCAGCGACCGAAGCACATCGATATCCTCCTGCAGCACCATGGCATCCAAGCCGTCGACCAGAAGCTGCAGCCGTGCGGCCATCGCCTCCAGCCGGTCCCCCTCGAGCTCGTTCACGTGACCCGCCATCGGCGTTTTCTGGCCGCCGTAAAAGCGCCCATGGCCATGTGCCAAGCCCTCGTAGGTGACGTAGCGATGAGTGAACTCGGCGTCCTCGCGCTTGCCGAGAACGACCTCCGCCCCGGCTTTCTCCAGCTGCGGATGGGTCGCCGGAACGTGGTAGGCCTCGAAGAACGCTTCCTGCGCCACCTTCCAGTTCGAGGGCACGGGAAGCGACTTCCACCAGCGATGATGCATGTCGCCGATCGCGAGGTCCTCGACCACCTGTCGCACCGGTGCAATGAACTCCTCGAAGGGCTGCGGGCTCGGATCCAAGTTGATGAACACGAAGCCCGCGAACAAGGCGACCTGGACCTCCCTGAGCGCCACGTCGCTATCGCGCAGTTGCCCGTTGCGAAACTCCTCGCGGTCGAGGATGAACTGGATCTGACCCGACAGATCCCAGCGCCAGCCGTGGAACGGACACATGATCCGGCAACCCTCGAACGCGCCCGCGCCTTGCGCGAGCGCCGTGCCTCGATGCGGACAAACGTTGTGATAGCCCTTGACCGTCGAGGGATCGAGCCGCACGAGTAGCACCGACTGGTCACCGATGTCATAGACCGTGTAATCCCCGCGCTCGGGGATCTCATCGAGTCTCGCGGCGGCCTGCCACACCCGACTCCATAGCTTCTCGTGCTCGAGCCGGGCGAAGGCGGGATCGGTATAGCGGCCGGTGCCGACGCTGTGCGGCGTCATCTGCCAGCTCGGCGGCCAATCACCCGATGACACGGAATCCTTGCGGGCCACTCGACGCGACAGCTCGTTCATGCGATCCCCCTGCCAGCCCAGATGAGGCGCATGCGTGTCGGTCGCGCATGTACCCGACTCGATCCTATGTGCATCGGTGGACACTTTCCGTACGCGGTTTTCCGTACTTGACTTGCCGGACCGCCCAATCGGCGATCCTTTCGCGCGATCTCGCCTGAAAATCGTCTTCGAGCCGGATCTCGCGGAGGCGCTCGCAGGCGCGCTCGAGCGCGCATCGTGGCTCTTCGTATACGTACTTTCCGCAATGGTGGGGGGCGCCGATGCGGTAGATAGTGACCGCTATCTACCTGGGACCGCCGTCTTCGAGGGGAAAGACTCATGAGCGTATCCGCCGAGACCCTGACATCGACCGAGATGGAAGCGAGAGAAGCGGTGCCGGCGCCGGAACTTCATCCGGCGGAAGCCTACATCTCCGAGGACTACGCGCGGGCCGAGCGCGACAAGCTGTGGCGCAAGGTGTGGCTGCAAGCCGGACGCCTCGAGGACATCCCCGAGGTCGGCAATTACTTGACCTATGACATCCTCGATGACTCGGTGTTGATCGTGCGCACGGCGAGCGATGCGATCAGCGCCTACCACAACGTCTGCCCGCATCGCGGCCGCCGACTCGTCGATACGCCGAAGGGCGCCCGCAACGCCCGCGGCAAGCGCATGAACTTCGTCTGCGGCTTCCACGCCTGGACTTTCAATCTGGAGGGCAAGTGCACTCACATCCTGCAAAAGGAGGACTGGCAGGGCGCGTTGACCGATGAGCGCACGCGGCTCGGCGAGGTCAGGGTCGACACCTGGGGCGGCTGGATCTGGATCAATCTCGATCCGGCGAGCGCTCCCTTGCGTGAGTATCTCGAGCCCGCCGCATCCATGCTCGATCCCTTCGAGCTGCAAAACATGCGCTGCCGATGGCGCAAGTGGATCATCTTCGACTGCAACTGGAAGGTGGCCATGGAAGCGTTCGACGAGACCTATCATGTACCGGGCACGCATCCGGAGTTCATGCGCTTCGGCAACTTCGTCGGCTGGGCTAGAGCGCAGGGACGGCACAGCAACATCGGCTATGACGCACCCAAGGGTCTCGAGGAGAATCAAGCGAAGTTGCGCCTGGGCGCGGGCGCAGATCCGCGCAAATCGACGGCCGAGATGCAGCTCTACACCTGGGAGCAGGTGAATACCAACACCACCCAAACGCTGGTGGAGGCGGCGCAACGGCTGGTCGAGGAGCTCCCCGAGGGAACGCCGGCCGAGCAGGTACTCAAGCACTGGCTCGACTCCGCGCGGCGCACGGATGCGAAGCGCGGCGTCATCTGGCCCAGCGTGCATCCCGAGCATGTCGCGAAGAGCGGCACCGCCTGGCAGATCTTTCCGAATTTCCAGATCGGGCATGCGGTGAACAACGCGCTGTGCTACCAAGCCCGGCCCTACGGCTACAACCCCGACAAATGCATCTTCGAGGCCGCCGTCTATGAGCTCTTTCCGAAGGGCAAGGAGCCGCAGACGGAGTGGGAATATGTTCCGGCGGAGGATCCGCGGTGGGGAAGCGTCCTGCCGCAGGACTTCTCCAACATGGCCGCGGTTCAGCAGGGCATGAAAAATGTCGGATTCCGCGGAAATCTCCCCAATCCGAAGACCGAGCAGGCGGTCAGCAGCCTGCACCGCAACCTTGCCAGGTACATGGGCACGGGCGCACCCCGGAAGCTCAACAGGAGCTCGACATGACGAGTTGCGAATTGACTCTGACGCCCGACGCGAAAGCTATCGACATCCCCGCACTGCGGGCGAAATACCGGCGGGAGCGCGACAAGCGCATTCGTCCCGACGGCCAAAAGCAATACATCGAGCCCGTGGGCGAGTTCGCAAAGGCCTACGAGTCCGATCCCTTCATGCCGGTCGTGCCCCGCGATCCGATTGCGCAAGACATCGACGTCGTCATCCTCGGTGCGGGCTTCTGCGGCATGTTGACCGCTATCCAGCTGAAGGAGGCGGGCGTCACGACGTTCCGCAACATCGATTGGGCCGGCGACTGGGGCGGCTGCTGGTACTGGAACCGCTACCCCGGCCTGCAGTGCGATAACGATGCCTATTGCTACCTGCCGCTGCTCGAGGAGACGGGCTACATGCCGTCGAAGAAATTCGCCGACGGCTACGAGATCTACGAGCATTGCCGGCGGATCGCCTATCGCTATGATCTGTACCCGCACGCGATCTTCCACACACTGATCACCGCCCTGCGCTGGGACGAGGCGACCGAGCGCTGGCGGATCAGCACGAACCGCGGCGACGATATTCGCGCCCGCTTCGTCGTCCTCGCCATGGGCCCCTTGAACAAGCCGAAGCTGGCAGGCGTTGCGGGCCTGAAGAACTTCAAGGGAAAGATCTTCCACACGGCGCGCTGGGAATATGACTACACGGGCGGCAGCCAACGAAATCCGGCCCTCGACAAGCTCTGCGACAAGCGCGTGGCCGTCCTCGGCACGGGTGCGACCGCCGTCCAGGTCGTTCCCTATCTCGGTCGTTACGCCAAAGAGCTCTACGTCATCCAGCGCACACCCTCGAGTGTCGACGAGCGTCACAACCTGCCGACCGATCCCGAATGGGTCAAGACGCTGAAGCCGGGCTGGCAGAAGGAGCGGCAGAGGAACTTCCACCACGCCGCGATGGAGCGCTTCGCACGCGGCGAGCCCGACATGGTCTGCGACATCTGGACCGAGATCAGCCGCAATCTTGCCGCGGAACTGGAAGAGGAGGGTTGGCCGGCGCTGACGCCTGCGCAGTATGCGGCGAGGCGCGAGGTCGTCGACTATCAGGTGATGGAGCGCCTCCGCCACCGAGTCGATAGCATCGTCAAGGATAGAGAGACCGCGGAGGCCCTCAAGCCCTATTACCGCTTCCTGTGCAAGCGGCCGTGCTCGAACGATGACTATTATTCGACCTTCAACCGCCCGAACGTGAAGTTGATCGATGTGTCGGCGACCCAGGGCCTCGAACGCATGACCGAGAAGGGGTTCGTCCACGACGGTATCGAATACGAGATCGACTGCCTCATCCTCGCGAGCGGCTACGAGATCACGAGCGAGCTCAAGCAGCGTTGGGGCATCGATGCGATCGAGGGCCGGGGTGGCCTGTCGATCTACGATTACTGGGCCGACGGCTTCAAGACGCTGCACGGCATGATGACCCGCGGCTTCCCGAACCTGTTCTTCACGGGCTTCACCCAAGCCGGATTGAATGCGACCAACAGCGTGACCTTCGTCTCGCAGGGCAGGCACATCGGCTATATCGTCAAGGAGGTGCTCGCGCGTCGAGCCAGGACCGTGGAGCCGAGCGAGGAGGCCCAGGCTGCTTGGGTGAAGACCATCCGGGAGAGGGCGAACGACGTCACGCAGTTCGCGCGGGAGTGTACGCCGGGCTATTTCAACAATGAGGGCGAACAGAAGCTGCGCTGGTTTCTGGGAGAGCCCTACGGGCCGGGCTTCTATGCCTTCGAGGCACTGCTCGAGGAGTGGCGCAACGCGGACGAGCTCGAGGGGCTGGTCCTCGAACGCTGAGCCGAGTGCGGGTAGGAGAATGCCGTGGACAAGCTAGCCAACATCGAGCTTCAGGACCTTTCCGAGCCCTTGTTCCTGCCGGTCGAAGCGTACATTTGCGAGGATTACGCCCGCGCCGAGGGCGACAGGCTGTGGTCGAAAGTGTGGCAGCACGTCGGCCGTGTGGAGGAGATTGCCGAGGTCGGCAGCTACCTCACCTATCAGATCGCCAATGATTCGATCCTGATCGTTCGCAGCGCGCCCGATGCCATCAAGGCCTTCCACAACGTGTGCCCGCATCGCGGCCGCCGGCTCGTGGATACCCCGAGCGGCGCCCACAGCGCCTGCGGTCGAGCGAGGCAGTTCGGCTGTGGTTACCACGGGTGGCGATTCAACGCCGATGGTCAAAACACCTTTGTGCTCGACAAGGACGACTGGAAGGGCGCGCTGACGGAGCAACGCACCCGTCTGCGCGAGGTCAAGGTCGGCACGTGGGGCGGATGGATTTGGATCAATATGGATCCCAACTGCATCCCCCTGCGCGAGTACCTCGAGCCGGCCGCGAGCCTGCTCGACCCCTTCCAGTTCGACCGGATGCGCTACCGGTTCCGCCAGTGGGTCATCTTCGACTGCAACTGGAAAGTGGCGCTCGAGGCGTTCATGGAGCCCTACCATGTGGCGGCCACCCACCCGCAACTCCTGAAATACGGCGACTTCTACGCCTGGAGCCGGGCCCAGGGGTTGCATGGCAATGACGGCTATGACCTGCGCAAGTCGGAGCAGGGTTCCGCCGCCGTGACCACGGTCCATCGGACGGGCAAAGGCCCCGATGCGCGCGCCATGATCGGGCAGATGCAGAAGGAATTTTGGGACACCGTCGGTGCCTCCACCACGCAGACCCTGGTCGATGCCGCGGCTCGCCTCGTGGACGAATTGCCCGAGGGAACTCCGCCGCAAGAAGTGCATCAGCACTGGCTCGAGTCGGCGCGCCGCGCTGATGCGGCACGCGGGGTGATCTGGCCGAGCATCTCGGACGAGCAGATGGCCGAGGCCGGCCTTGCCTGGCATCTCTTCCCCAACATGAGCATGATCCCGGGGCCCACGTTCGCCCTCTATTACCGCACTCGACCCTACGGGACCAACCCCGACAAGTGCATCTACGAGGCGGTGGCCATCGAGCGCTTTCCGCCGGGGCAGGAGCCCAAGACCGCATGGAACTATGCGGAGCCGACCGAGGAGAACTGGCGCCTCGTCATTGCGCAGGACTTCTCGAACATGGTCGCGGTACAGCAAGGCCTCAAGTCGCGCGGTTTCGAGGGCTGCTTACCGAATCCGCACCAGGAGCAAAAGATCACCAACTTTCACCGCAACTTGGCGCAGTACATGGGCAGGGCCGCGCTGCGCTTGCTCAGATAGAAGACACCCGGACTTTCAAGGGCGCGGTGTAGCGCGCGCACTGCCAGTCGCCGGCGATTCACTTCACAGGGGCGGCGCTCCTCGCCATCGCGAAGCTGTAGCGCAGATGATCGATGTGGCCCGAAGGGACGACCGGGAAGATCACCGGCCGATCGGTATTGCGAATGGCATCGATCTCCTGAGCCACCTGCTCGATCGTCCAATGAGGCCGGTAGACACCCGGTGTCTCGGCGGCAAACGCCCTCGCGACGCGGCCCGCCATCGAGGCCAGCATCTCGCCCGTGATCGAGCAGGATTCGTGCGCGAGCCAGCCCACCACCGGCGCCACCATGTCCGGTGTCATCGCGGGGTAGGCGCTCGTATCCAAGCCTTCCGCCATTCGGGTCACTGCGCCGGGAAGAATGCAGTTGCTCTTGATGCCGTGTTTCGCCCCTTCGAGCGCCGCGACATGGGACAGGCCGATCAGGCCGGCCTTGGCGACGCTGTAATTCACGACGTTGGCGTTGCCGTAGAGGCCGTTGATCGAAGAGGTCAGCACGATGCGCCCATAGCCCGCCCTGCACATGAGCGGAAAGGCCGGGCGCAGCACGTGAAACGCTCCGCGCAGATGAACGTCGAGGACCACTTCGAAGTCCTCGTAGGTGATCTCCTGCAAAGACGCGCGGCGAACGATGCCGGCGTTGTGGATGAGAATGTCGATCCGGCCGTAGTGGTCGAGCGCCGCCTGAATGATGGCCTTGCCGCCTTGGGGCGTCGCAACCGACTCGGTGCAGGCGGCCGCCTCCCCGCCAGCGGCCTTGATCTCCCGCACCACTTGCGCCGCCGGAGCGGCATCGCTCCCTTCTCCCCTGAGGCTTCCGCCCGGATCATTGACGATGATCCGGGCGCCCCGCGAGGCGAGCAGCAGCGCGTAAGCGCGCCCGAGCCCCCGGCCTGCGCCGGTGATGACGGCTACGCGGTTGTCGAATCGGAGTTCTGGCATTGTTGCACTCCTCGAGAGCTCGATCAGGCGACGACTTTTGATGCGCGCAACTCGGCGATCCTTTCGGCCGAGAGACCCAGAATATCCCGCAAGATCTCATCGGTATGCTGTCCGAGGACGGGCGGCGCGGAGGGAATGGGCTGCCGACCGCCCGGGAACTTGATGGCGCGATTCACGATCGGAATCTTCCCCAGTAACGCGTGATCGGTCTCGACCACCATCTCGCGGGCGACCGACTGAGGCTGCGCGAGCGCCGACTGGATGCCCAGGAGGGGCGCATGCGGGACCTCGCGAGCCGTGAACAGGCCGACGAGCTCTTCGACGGTCTTTTGGCGAGTGAACCCGGAGATCATCTCGTTCACGAGAGAGCGGTTGTCACGGCGCTTCTCGATCGTCTCGAAGCGAGGGTCCAGGATCTTATCCTGCATGCCGAGCGCCTCGCAGAGACGCTGCCAGAAGCTATTCGTCAGGCAGGCGATGATGATCGATCCGTCCTTGGCCGGAAAAATCCCGTAGGGAACGAGATTCGGGTGCTCCGATCCCTGAGGCTTCGGATCCTCGCCGGTGAAGAACGCGAGCTGCGCCAGATAGCCGAGCATGCCGAGCATGCCGTCGAGGAGACTCACATCGATGAGGCGTCCCCGGCCGGTGACGTTTCGCTCGTGCAACGCCGCCAAGATGGCAATCGGCCCATTGACCCCACCCATCAGATCGCCCAGAGGGATGCCCATCTTCGTGGGTGCGCGCCCCGCCTCGCCGTTGACGCTCAGAGCACCGGAGAGCGCCTGCAGCACGATATCGAAGGACGGCCGATCGGCGAGCGGCCCCGTCATGCCGAATCCGGAGATCGCACAATAGATCAACCGCGGGTTTTCGGCGCAAAGCGCCTCATACCCCAGGCCCAGGCGATCCATGACCCCCGGGCGATAATTCTCCACCAGGATGTCGCACGTCGCGGCGAGCTTCTTGGCGAGCGCCACACCGGCCTCGCTCTTCAAATCGACGACGATGCTCTTCTTGCCTCGGTTGACGCTCAAGAAATAGTGGCTGACGCCCTTGCGGAAGGGCGGAAAACTGCGCGTCTCGTCTCCTCCTCCCGGGGGCTCGATCTTCAGCACCTGCGCGCCGAGATCGGCCAGAACGAGCGAAGCGGAGGGCCCCGCCAGTACACGAGTGAAGTCGAGGACGCGAATCCCCTGAAGGGGACCCGGCCAGCTGGGCGCATCTCTCTCCGGCATGACCGAGCTACAGGTCAGGACGCACGAGAGCGGCTGGGCAATTCCACGATGGCCGAGCCGGTCGCGGACTCCTCGCCGCGATGCGTCTTGGCATGCTGGCGAATCTCCACCCGATGCTTGCCGTCCTCGACGAACTTGCGGCTGACGACGCCGTCGATGAGCAGCACATCGCCGTCCGGATTGTGGCGGCGAAGCTGGCATTGCGCGTTGCGCAGAAAGCCCTCATCGCCCATCCAGTTGGTGATGTGATGCGTCAACCAGGAGCAGCGCTCGGGGCCGTAGTCGTACGCGCCCGGTGCGCCCACTTCGAGGGCGAAGGACTCGTCCCAATGAACGCGCTCAGGGCAATCGGGGACGTTGAAGCGATTACGGATGCCGAGGCCGGGATGCCTCGATTGCATCTTCCAGGCGAGCTTGTTTGCACGGATGTAAAGACCGCCCCAGCCCTGCGCATAGCAGATGAAGCCCGTGACCGTCATCGGGCCCTTCATCATGCGCGGCAGTGCTTCGCCCTCTCTCACGTCTTCCCAGTATCGTGGAGTGGCGCCGCGAATCTCCTCCGTCTCGTACAGCTTGTAGAACTCGGCGAGCTGTCTATCCGTGAACGGCTCGACGCGCCCGCGGGATTCGGTGTATTTCGTGCCGCGCTCGCGCGCCTCGTCGCGATCGGTCCGAAACACCCAGGAGTCGCACTGCGCGACCTTGTCGCCTGATTGGTTGAAAAAATCCGTGTGGTAGATCTGCCGGAAGGATCGACCGGCAAATTGGGTCCTGTGCTCGATCAAGTCCCTGAGATGCGCCTGCGTGGAGATTGCGTCGCCGCGCAGCACGGGCTTGTGCCAGGTCCAGTCCGCTCCCGCCCACATGGCATGAACACCCGAGAGGCCGCCGCAGTACCCCGACACGATCCGGCTGGTCGAAAACAGAAAGCTGGGCAAGGCCACGATCGTGCCGTAGCGGGTCTTTTCGGCGTAGGCCGGATCGGTCCACAGGGGGTTGTCGTCGCCGATGCCATGCGCGTAATGACGAATGCCGTCGCGCGTCGCCTCGTAATTCCACGGCTCCACGGTGTCGGTGATCGGCACGCCGATGCGCCGGCGCAGGTCCTCCAGCCCCTCTTCGGTGATCTTGGGAAAACGATTGGCCGTATGTTTGGCAGGCGTCGACATGCGTGTCCTCTCCTCGAAATTTCAGTTGCCGATGGCGGCCGCGGTCTCGCGATCGCGCAGCACCTTGCGGTGGACCTTGCCGGCCGGCGTCTTCGGAAGCTCCTCCACGAAGGCGATTTGCCGCGGAAATTCGTGCTGACTCAGGCGCTCGCGCGTGAAGTTCTTCAGTTCCTCGGCGAACTCCTCGCCGCTCGCACGGTCGCTCACGATGAATGCCTTGGCGACTTGCCCGCGCGTCGCATCCGGCACGGCGATGACGGCCGCTTCCCTCACATCCGGGTGCTTGAGCAAGGTGTTTTCGATCTCGACCGCGCTCATCGTCCAGCCCGCAGAGATGATGACATCGTCCGCGCGCCCGGCATGATAGAAGTAGCCCTCCTCGTCGATCCGCGCGAGGTCCTTGGTCGTCTCCCAGCGGTTGTGGCGCCACACCATGAGCTCGCCGACGACGCCCGGCGCTGCGGGAGCCCCGTCTGGAGCCTGCACTTGGAGCTTCACGCCCGGCACCGGCTTTCCCAGCGAGCCGGGCTTCACGACATAATCACCGGCTCCCGGATAGTTGACCAGCACCACACCGATCTCGGTCGTGCCATACATGCTGCACGCCGGCACATGAAAGGTGTCGTCGATGAATTGAAGCGTCGCCGGATCGATGGGCTCGCCCGTATAGGACAGCTTCTCGATGCGGAAAGCGAAGTCCTTGGCCTTACCGGAGTTCTTCATCATTCGGTAGTGGGTAGCCGCGGCCGACAGGTTCGTGATCCGGTAATCCTCGAGCGCACGCATGAGCCGCACCGCATCGAAGCGGCCGGCGAATGTGCCGGTCGTGACGCCGAGCGCGAGCGGCGCCAGTGTCCCATGCCAGAGCCCATGCCCCCAGGCGGGTGAGGACGGACAAAAAAACTCATCGCCCGGGCGAATGCCGGTGCCGTAGAGCGCGGCGAACATGAGCGTCACCACCGTGCGGTGCGAGTGCTTCACCGCGGCCGGCAATTCGCGGGTGGTGCCCGATGTGTACTGAAACACGGCCAGATCGTCGGCGCGCGTCACCGTTTTGTAGGCATCAGGAAAGCGCGCCACCTCATCGAGCAGGCCGGCGTCGGCCACGACGACGCGCAGCCCGTCGACTTGGCGCGCGATCTGCGCCTTCTCCGCATTCGTGATGAGGAGCTTCGGTCTGCAATCATCGACCCGCAGGCGCAATCCGTCGATCCCGAACAGCGTGAACAGCGGCACGCTGATCGCGCCCATCATCATCGCGCCGAACAGGCTGAGATAAAACGGGAGCGAGGGGTCCAGCATGAAGGCGACGCGGTCGCCCGGCTCTATGCCGTTCTCCTCGAGCCAGTGGGCAAAGCGCGCCGAGCCCCTCGCGATGGTGTCGAAATTCAAGATCTCGTCGGTTCCGTCGGCGTGCGCGATGCGCACCGCGATGCGGCCCGAGCCGTCGGCGTGACGGCTGATGCACTCGTGCGCGATATTGAAATGCTCTCGATCGCCGTCGAAGAGCTCCCACAATGCCCGCGAGCTCGCAAACTGCTGGGCATCGGCATAGCGCGTATATTCGGTGAGCTTCACCACTTTAGCCGCATCTCGAGTTGGCCCTGTCTTTCACCGGACCGCGGCAATGTGCCACAGGGGTTTTGTTATTGCAAATATTGAATGGCATTTCATATATGAAACACGCTAAACTGCCCGTTCATGAGCGACCCACGACGACCCCCGCGACCCGACCGCGAGCTTGCGAGAGCGGTGAAGTCGAGCAAGGCGCCCGCGATCTCGCGTGCCGCGGCGGTCCTGCGCTTGCTCGGGAAGAGCGACATCCCGCTCGGCGTCCAATCGATCGCACGCGAGCTCGGACTGGTGCCGAGCACGTGCCTGCACGTGCTGAGAGCCTTGGTGGCCGAGGAGCTCGTTTCCTTCGATCCCGACACGAAACGCTATTCTCTCGAGGCGGGCGTCCTCACGCTCGCGCGGCACTGGCTGCGGCGCAACCGCTTCAACGATCTCGCCCAGCCGGTGCTCGACCGAATCGGCCGAGCCTTCGACGTGACCGTGCTCGGAGTGCAGATCGTCGGTCTCGAGCACATCATCGTCGTGGCCGTCTCCCAGTCCGCGCAGGACTTTCAGCTGAGCACGCAAATCGGCAGTCGCTTCCCGGCGCTCATCAGCGCGACGGGCCGTTGCATTGCGGCCTTCGGAGATCACTCGGAAGCGGAGCTGGAGGCTCGGTTCAAGACTCTTCGCTGGGACGATCCACCGACGTTCGATGAGTGGAACGCGCAGGTGCGGCAGACGCGCCTTCGAGGGTTTGCCGTCGATGCGGGCAACTACATCGCCGGAGTAACCGTGGTCGCCGCCCCCGTATGGAAGAGCTGGGCGCAGCTGAGCCATGCACTGGTCGCCATCGGCATCGGCAGCGCCTCAAAAGGCGCCCGGCTGCCCGCACTGCAGGAGGCTCTGCTTTCGGCCGCGCAGACCTTGTCGAATCAACTGTGTGGCGAAGTATCGCCCCGTCAGTCACTTGCGGCGCGAGTCTCCCGGCCCTGAATACGGCGCAGCGCGCGAGGAGCCTTCGCAGCGCGGAGGCGCACGAGGCCTCCGGACCCCGAAGGCGCCTCGCTCACTGCGCCTCGCTGACTCACTGCGCCTCGGTGAACTGCACCGTGACCCGACGATTCTCGGCGCGCCCCTCGGCGGATGCATTGCTCGCGATGGGGCTCGCCTCACCAAATCCCTGCGCGCTCAGGATCTGCGCGGAGATGCCATGATCGATGAAGTACTGCATCACTGCATGTGCACGTCGATCGGAGAGCTTTTGATTGTAATCCGGCTTTCCCACCGAATCGGTATATCCGCGAATCTCGACGCCAGAGCACCCGCAGCGCTTGATCGCACTGACGGTCTGGTCGAGCACCTCGGTCGACTTGGGCGTGAGCTTCGCTGACGCCGTCGCGAAATTCACCCCTTTCAGAATCACTTCTGCGGACTTCTTGGGCACCGGTGGGGGCGGCGGTGGCGGGGGCGGCGGAGGTGGCGGCGCGGCCATCGGCGCCGCTGCCGGCGGTGGGGGCGGAGGCGCTGGGGGCGGCAGCGGCGCGGCCTTTGCGCCGAATCGATAGCCGAATCCAACGCCGAGCAGCCAAGGATCGATGCGTGCCTGGGAGATCTTCGCGCCATCGAACTTCACGTCCGAGCGCAGCTCAGCCCACTTCGCATCCATATTGAAGAACCAGTGATCAGCGAGCTTCCAGTCGAAGCCGACCTGCGCGGCGGGACCCACGCTCGTATGATCGAGCTGGAGATTCCCGACCGTCGGTACCGTGAGATGCACATCGGAAATGAACGTGAGGTTGAAGCCTACACCGACGTAGGGTCTGAAGGCGGCATCCGGCAAGAAACCGTACTTCAGCGTCAGAACCGGTGGCAAGTGCTTGAAGGTTCCGATATCCGTCGGGCCGCCGAGCGCGCTTTTCTCGACGGTCACGGTTTGACTCTGCGGATACGTGAGCACGAGCTCGCTCGACCAATGGGGCGCGAAGTAGTATTCGAAGTCGAGATCCGGCAGCCACTTCGAATTGATATGAATCGCGTCTTCCGGAATCCCCAGAGGCGCATAGGCATCGGAGTGATTCGCGGGATCGAGATACAGCGCGCGCAAACGGATTTCCCATGGATCCTCGTCCGCCTTCGCGCCCATCGAGATGAAGATGGAGCAAAGCACCGGGATCAGGATCGCCGTGAACTTCTTATCCATTGAAAGATGCTCCCTGCTGACCGCTGCCAACCCCGTCGCAAGTATTGTGATTAAAGGCTCGGACACCAATACGGGGATATACCTAGAACATGCAGATGCCTAGCCTGAATCGTTCATGAACAACGATGCCTATCACGAGGAGTCGGATAAAGCAGCTGCCCTTCCTGAATAAGCCGGGCTAGAGAGTGGCGAGCGATGAAGTGATCGGCGAAGGCGCAATCGCCGTGGCATGCTCATCTCGGGATTGGCCATCCAATCCCGAGATGTGTGCAGGCTCGATGATCGCGCTCAGCTCCGCGAGGCGCTTCCCGGCCCGCTTAGCCGCGCTTGTTGCGCTTGCGCCTTACTGCGCAGCCTGGCCCGGCGCGTAGCCGAGCATTGCCTTGGTCTCGAGGTACTCGTGGAAGCCGAACTCGCCCCACTCCCGCCCGTTGCCGCTCTTCTTGTAGCCCCCGAACGGTGCATGGAAATCGAAGCCGTCGTTGATGGATATCCACCCGGCACGCAGCCTTCGGGCCACGGCACGAGCTTTGTCCAGATCCGCTGCGGCGACGAAGCCGGCGAGCCCGTAATCGGTATCGTTCGCAATCTCGACCGCCTGATCGATGCTGTCGTAGCCCAAGATGGCGAGCACCGGCCCGAAGATCTCCTCGCGAGCGATAATCATTTGGTTGGTCACGTTGGCAAACACCGTGGGCTTCACGTAGTAGCCCTTTCTTAGCCCCTCGGGGCGCCCGGTGCCGCCGGCCACCAAGGTGGCCCCTTCATCGATCCCCTTCTGGATCAAGCCCTGAATCTTCTCGAACTGCCGCTGCGAGACCACCGGGCCGATCGTGAAATTGCCCTTGGGGTCGCCCACGGTCACCTGGGATGCCGCCTCTCGGGCGATGCGAATGGCCTCCTCCATGCGGGCCTTGGGAACGAGCATGCGAGAAGGTGCGCTGCAGGTCTGACCGGAATTTCCCATCATCGATGCGACGCCGGCCGCGACGTGCTTGGCGAAGTCCGCATCGTCGAGAATGATGTTCGGACTCTTGCCGCCGAGCTCCTGGCAGACCCGCTTGACCGTGGGCGCCGCGTTCTGCGCGACATCGACGCCGGCGCGCGTCGAGCCGGTGAAGGAGACCAAGTTGACGTCGGGATGGCGCGCGAGCGGCACGCCCACCCCGGGGCCATCGCCCTGGATGAGATTGAACACGCCGGCGGGCACGCGCGCCTCATCGAGGATCTCGGCGAAGATCTGGGCCGAGAACGGCGCATGCTCGGAGGGCTTCAAAACCACGGTGCAGCCGGTCGCGAGCGCCGGGAAGACCTTCACCGCAATCTGGTTCATGGGCCAGTTCCAGGGCGTGATGAGGCCACAGACGCCGATCGGCTCTTTGGCGATCATGGTCGCGCCGCGTTGCTCCTCGAAGGGAAAGGTCTTGAGCACTTCGATGGCGGTGTTGAGGTGCCCCACCCCGAGCCCGACTTGAAAGCCGTTGGCGAGCGAGGCCGGTGCGCCCATCTCCTCGCAGATCGCGGCGCCGAGATCAGCCATTCGCTTCTGGTACTGCTCGAGGATGCGCTTCAAGACCTCGAGTCGCTCTTCGCGGCGGCTCGTGGACCAGCGGGCGAAGGCCTTGCGAGCCGCCCTGACCGCCCGGTCCACATCGGCGGCCGAGCCGAGCGCGATCTTGCCGCACACCTGCTCGGTGGCCGGGTTGATGATATCGAGGGTTCTGAGCTCGACCGGATCGACCCACTGGCCGCCGATGTAGAACTTCAAGTATTCGCGCATGGCTTTGTTTTCCGTTTGGTGAATGGCCGCCCGAGTGGGGCTTGTAGGCTAAGGGAAGTTACTGTGTTCCTTCCGCATACCACGTCCTGAACTCACTGTAGTTCGGCATTTCCTCGGAATTCACATTCGGGTCGATCGGCACGTGAATGACCGCCGTCTTGCCGCTCGCGTACGCGCGCTGGATTGCGGGGCCGATGTTCTCGGCTCGCTCCACATACTCGCCATGGCAGCCGAAGCCCTCGCCGATCTTGTCGAAGCGCACCTCCTTGCTCCAGTGCACACCGGTCTCGGCGGATCCCTTGCCGAAGGTACGCTTGTACACGCCGACCTCGAGACCCCACTGATGGTCCACGCCCACGACGCAGACCAAGGGGAGCTTCAACCGTGCGGCGGTCTCCAGTTCCGAGATATGAAACAGGAACGAGGAATCGCTGGTGAGCAGCATCACGGGGCGCTTGCGGCCCTCCGCCACCGAGGCGCCGATCGCGTAGGGAAGTCCCGTACCGAGATGCCCGAAATTCTGGTTCCACACCACATCGTGGGGCTTCGCTTGCGAATAGGTCCACTGGAAAATCACGGTCGCCCCGCCGTCGCGCACCATGATGCCGTTCTTCGGGAAGGCCTTGGTCGCCTCGACCACGAAGCGCGCGGTGTGGATCGGTGTCCTGTCGGAGGGCGCGCTGCGGGCGAGCTCCGCCATCCGTGATTCCTCCTTCTTGATCCAGCCTTCGAGCTCTGGCGACGGCGAGCGCGGCGAGCCCTTCAGCGCCTCGACGAGCTGCGGCACGATCGCCCGCAAGTCCCCCACCAGCGGCACATCGACCGGTCGGTTCACCCCGATTGCCTTCGGGTCGCGCTCGACATAGATCCATCTGCGCTTGGCGTTGTTCTCCGCCCAGTGCCGGCCCCGTCCGTAGTGCACCGGCTCGCCGAGCTCGGTGCCAATCGCGACGCAGAGGTCGGATTTCACCACCGCATCGACCGCGGACTCGGAGAAGCCATACGGAAACGTGCGCTCCTCCAAGCCCTCGATGAACGAGGTGCCGCCCGAGGTCTGAATGACCGGGCAGCTCATGAGCTTCGCGAGCGCCTTGACCGACTGCGCGGCCCGGGCGCAGTGCGCCCCATGGCCTACGAGCAGGATGGGCTGCCGCGCCTCGCCGATGAGCTTCACGGCCCTCTCGATCATCTGCGCGCTCGCGCCCTGGTTGACCAGACGGTACGCCTCGGGCGGCAAGGCAGCCGGCACCTCGAGGTCGGCCAAAATGACGTGCGCCGGATATTCGATGTAGGCGGGCCCGGGCGTTCCTGTCTGGGTGGCTCGCAGCGCCTCGCGGATGATCTCATCGGTCTGATCCGGATACTCGATGATGCCCACGTACTTCACCGACGGAGCGAACAGCCCCGACTGCGAGACGAACTGGATGCGTCCGCGGCGCACCCGTTGCTCCGTGATGCGTGCGCGCTGACCGCCCAGGAAAATCACCGGCGAGTTTTCCACCTTCGCGCACATCATGGCGCCGGCCAGATTGGCCACCCCTGGGCCGAGCGTGCCGATGCAAACACCCGGCTTTCCGGTCATGCGCGACACGGCCTCGGCCATGAAGCCGGCGCTCTCTTCGTGATGCGGAGCCACCACCTGCCAGCCGCGCTGCTCGGCGGTGAGGAACATGTGCACGAAGTTCGGGTCCGGAATGCCGAACAGCGTATTGATGCCCTCGGCCTCGAACAGATGCAGGATGCGTTCATATACTTTCACGGACATGATCGAATCTCACCTCATTGGTTCGTGCCGCCGCTCGGCACCGCTTCACTGACTTCGCAAACCCGCTCGCCGCTCCTACTTGAGGAGGCGCGGCGCGCCGGTCTGCAGGTAGTTCGCGAGGTTGCGGTGGAAGTTGGTGATCTTCCGCTCCTGGTGCGGATTCGGCAACGCACCGCGGAAACCGCGCGACCTCATGCCCTTTTGCACCGCTGCCATGTTGGAGAAGTCCTGCGACAGCACGAGGCCCCACTTCTCTGCGGTGGGCTCGGCGTAGACCCACTCGGTCTTCGGCTCCTTGCCTTCAGGAAAGCGCTCGATCGCATAGGATTCGAAGATGGATTTGTGGGGATCATCGCCGTAGGGCCGCGAGCGGTAACACAGCGCGAAGGTGATTCCCTGTAGCACCGCCATGTTGGGGAAGATGTGCCAGGCGAGGCCTGCGTCCGCCATCTGCTGCGGGCTGATCGTCGGCCAGATCACACCGCGCGCCGCATCGTCGGCCCGCGCCGATGCGAGCCAGTGCTTGATCACCTGATCGGCGGGCGTTCCCTCGGGCAGCTCATCCACCAGGCGCTTCGCCGCATTGACCAGCGTCTCGGTGGTGCTCGCACAGTTCACCGTGGTGTAGATCTCGTTCTGCAGCTCATAGGTCGAGATGCGGGCATCCTTGCCCTTGCCCGCCCGCGTGATCGTGCTGCTTTGCTTCATCTTGAGGTTGGGATCGCGCTCGTCGAAACCGCTCACGCCGTGTAGCCCATGCGCCGCGCTGTAGGCGTAGTACTGCCCGTGCTGGAGCATCTGCGTATGGGTGCCGGCGACGTGGTAAGGCTCCATGAAGGCTTCGAGCCCGGTCTTCCAGTTGCAGTCGAACACCACCCACTGGCGCCATTTGTAGCGCATCTTCTCGAATTGGAACGGGTCGAGGATGCCGGCGGCCGGCTCGAGGTATTCGCGCAGGCTCACGCAGTTGGGATCCATGTTGATGAAGATCCAGCCGCCCCAGGTGTCGACCTTGACCTCGTTCAGATGCGTGCGCTCGGGTGCGAGCGCGCCCTTCCAATCCGCCTCGTCGAGCTTGAACGTGCAGTTGCCGTCCAGGTCGTAGCGCCAGGCATGGAACCCGCAGACGAACTGCCGCTTGTTGCCTCGAGCGCAGTGGGCGCCGCGCGGCGTATCGACGAGCTGCCGGCCGCGATGGGAGCAGACGTTGTAGAAAGCCCTGATCCTGTCCGGTGCCGCCCGCACGATCACGAACGAGTCGACCCCGATGTCATAGGTGACGTAGTCACCGACATTCGGGATGTCCTCGACCCGGCCCGCGTGCTGCCACACCCTCGGCCACAGCCTCTGCGCCTCCGCCCGGGCGTACTCCGGGGAGGTGTGAGCTTCGACCGAGTAGGTGAGCGGCTCCGCCAGGTCCTCGACGCTGATATTTCTCAAGGTGTCCACAACGTCCTCCTATACGAGCGCGCGCTCGCGCTCGAGGATGAGACCCTGCATGTCGCCCTGGTCGCGCCAGTCCTTGAGGAGCTTCTGGAAGGCGTCCCATCCCAGCCCGTAGGCCCGGAAGAGGGCCCATTTCGGTTTCGTTTCGCCCTCGTTGTTGAAATAGCCGGGAGGACACTGGCGCTGGAACTCGGACACATCGACCTCCAGCTCCTCGAAGTGGCGCACATACTGGTCCTGCGCCTCCTTGCTGGGCTCGACCACGACCGCGCCGCGCTTCAGTGCCTCGCTGATGATGTAGGCGCTGTGGTAGCCCTGCTTGCCGAACTGCTCGGTCACCGAGGCGTTGATGCCGCCCTGAATATAGCCGATGTAAAACTGGTTCGGGAATCCGTGCGTCATCGTGCCGTGGAGCGTCTTCGGTCCATCGGCCCAGTGATCGTAGATCGATTTGCCGCCTCGCCCCTTGACCACATCGAATCCCCAGCGGCGATTCAAATCGCTCGTCACCTCGAAGCCGCTCGCGAAGATCATGCAGTCGACGGCATATTCCCGGCCGTTGGCGACGAAGCCCTTCTCCGTCATGCGCTCGACGCCCCTGGTGTCCGACACGTCGACCAGCTCGACGTTCGGGCGATTGAAAGTCGGGTAATACTCGTCGCTCGAGAGCGGTCGCTTGCAGAGGAAGCGGTAATAGGGCTTCAGAGCCTCCGCCGTATCCTTGTTTCCCACGATCTCCTCGACTCGGCGGCGCAGGCGCTCCATCACCCGGTAATCGACCACCTCGCGGCGCGCTGCAAACTGCGCGGGAGTGAGCGTGGGCCAGCCCTCGGCCTCGAACTCGGCAGCCAGGTTTCGATTGATTTCGGTCCAGAGGTCGCACACGAGATCGGGCTCGCCGGGTTTTAGAAACTCGATCGCCGCGTGATGGAAGTTGGCCTGCCGCTCCTTCTGCCACCCGGGCTTGAGGGTCTTCACCCACTCGGGATCGGTGAGCGGGTTGGGCCGCTCATCGACGCTCGACGGCGTGCGCTGGACGACGTAGAGGTGCTCGGCGTACTTGCCCAGATAGGGGACGGCCTGAATCGCGGTCGCCCCGGTGCCCACGATGGCGACGCGCTTGTCGCGGAGTCGGTCGAGCACCGGTTTCTCGTAGCTGCCGCCCGTGTAGGCATAGTCCCAGCGAGCGCTATGAAAGAGCTTGCCCTTGAACGTCTCGATGCCGGGAATCCCCGGGAGCTTCGGCATGTTGAGAACGCCGTTGGCGATGACCACGAACCGGGCGCGGATGTCGTCGCCCCGGTTGGTGCCCACGTGCCAGCGCTTGAGCTCTTCGTCCCAGCGCAGCGCATTCACGTGCGTGTGAAAGAGTGCCTTGTCCGCGAAGCCGTATTTCTCCGCAATGGACTTCGCATACCCGTAGATTTCCCATCCGTCGGAGAACTTCTTGGACGGCACGAAGCCGGTCTCTTCCAGGAGCGGCAAGTAGCAGTAGGACTCGTTGTCGCACTGAATGCCGGGATAGCGGTTCCAGTACCACACACCGCCGAAATCACCGGCCGTGTCGACGTTCCGAAAATCCGTGACGCCTGCCTGCGTGAGGTAATAGGCCGCCATGATTCCGCCCCAGCCCGCGCCCACGATGATGACATCGACCTCCTCGCAGATCGGGTCGCGACGCCTGAGCGGCTTGTGGGGATCGGCGGCAAAGCTGGCGGCCACCCCGCCCGTCGGCCTGAAATATTGCGCCTGTCCATCGGAGCGCAGGCGCTTGTCGCGCTCCCGGCGGTACTTGTCTCTCAGTGCGGGAATATCGATATCGGCGGGCGTTTTCGTCGGCTCGCAGCTCATGGCCAACCCTCGGATACGGCGATCTTTAAGCTTAGCCATAATCAACGCTGTTGTCTACTAACGCTCGGGTCGCGGCGGCTCGCGCGCCCTCTCCCGGCTGGTGCCGGCGCAGCGCCCGGACTAACATTCCGCCGGATGTGCAGTTAATGCCTTGGGGGAGCCATGCCCGAGCTTAGATTCGATCAGCGCGTAGCCGTCATCACCGGCGCGGGCCGTGGGCTCGGGCGCGCCTACGCGCTGCTCCTCGCCGCGCGGGGTGCGAGAGTGGTCGTCAACGATCCCGGAAGCAGCATGAAGGGCGAAGGCACCGATGCGGGTCCCGCGCACGAGGTGGTGCAGGAGATCCGCATGGCCGGGGGCGAGGCCCTCGCCTGCACCGCCTCGGTGGCCACGCCCGAGGGCGGCGGCGCGATCATCCAGGCCGCGCTCGATCACTACGGTCGGATCGACATTCTCATCCACAACGCCGGCATCGTCCGCTATGGGTCCTTGAAGGAGATGCCGCAAGCGGATTTCGACGCGGTGCTCGATGTGCATTTGCGCGGGGCCTTTCACGTCGTTCGACCCGCCTTTCCCCTCATGTGCAAGGCGGGTTACGGTCGCATCGTGCTGACCTCCTCGATCGGCGGCCTCTATGGAAATCAGCGAATCGCCAATTACGCCGTCTCCAAGGCGGGGCTGATCGGACTTTGCAATGTGGTCGCGCTCGAGGGCGCCGCCGAAGGCGTGAAGTGCAACGTGATCGTTCCCGGGGCTGTGACGCGAATGGCGGAGGGGCTGGACACGAGCGCCTATCCGCCCATGACGCCCGAGATGGTGGCGCCCGTCGTGGGCTGGCTCGCGCACGAGTCCTGCTCGATCACGGGCGAGATGCTGATCTCGATCGCGGGACGCGTGGCGCGAGCCTTCGTCGCCGAATCACGCGGTGCGTACCGGTCTCGCTGGTCGATCGAGCAGGTGGCCGAGGACCTCGGCGCCATCCGCTGCGCCGATGCGCCGCTCGTGTTCCCGGTCGTCCCCGCCGGCCACGTCGAGCACATTCGCTACAGTTTCGACATGGCCAAGCATCGGGGCGGCTCGGGTGCGGGCAGGGAGCCTTCCGGGCGCTAAGCGCCCTTCCACTTCGGGCGTCGCTTCTCGGCGAAGGCCTTCGGGCCTTCCTGCGCATCCTCACTCCGGTAGGCACATTCCGAGGCGTGCCTTGCGGCGCGCAAGGCCGCCGAACGGCCCATCTCGGTCGAGAGCAACACCGTGTCGCGCGCCGCGCGAACCGACAGCGGCGCTCCGTCGAGAATCTCGGTGGCGAGCGCGAGCGCGGCCGCCATCAGCTGATCGGGTTCGGCGAGGCGATTCACGAGTCCGATCTCATACGCGCGCTGCGCGCTGATCGGCTTTCCGGTGAGGACGATCTCCATCATGATCCGTTGCGGGATCATGTGGATCAACGGCGCCGCCCACGGGGAGCTTCGACCCACCTTGACCTCCGTGATGGCGAACTGCGCGCGCGTGCTCGCGACGCATAAATCGCAGGCCTGCGCGATCATCCAGCCGCCCGCGAAGGCCACGCCGTTCACCGCGGCGATGGTCGGCTTGCTGAGCTCGATATTGTCGCCGGGGACCGGAAACATATCCCGCGGCGGCACGGCGAGCCCTCGCTCGACCATCTCCTTGAGATCCCCGCCCGCACAAAATGCCTTGTCCCCCGCGCCGGTCAGGATGGCGACGCGCAGCGCCGGATCGCGCTCGAAGCGGTCCCATGCGGCGAACAGGCCGTCGCGAATGTCTTTGCCGAGGGCATTGCGGGACTCGGGACGATTCAAGGTGATGACGGCGACACCATCACCGCGCGCGTCGAACAGCACCGCCTCGCTCATCACTCACCTCCGCGCTCGGCAACTCGAGCGCTTAGAATCCCCGCCGCTGGATGAGCTGGGCCGCCCGGTCGAGCTCCTCGCGAAAGCTCGGATGAGCAATTCGCACCATGCGGCGCGTGCGCTCGGCGAGCGTCTGTCCCTTGAGCTCGGCGGCACCGAACTCCGTCACGATCACGTCCACCTCACTGCGTGCGGTCGTGACCGGCCCCGACAGAGCGGCTGTCACGCGACTCAATGTGCCACCCTTGGCGGTCGCCGGCAAGGCAATGATGGAGCGGCCGCCGGCCGAGCGGCTGCCGGCGCGCACGAAGTCCACCTGGCCGCCGGTGCCGCCGAAGTATTGCGCAGCGCTCTGCTCGGCATTCACCTGCCCCGTCAGATCGACCTCGAGGCCCGAGTTGATCGTCACGAGTCGCTCGAGACGTGACAGCACGGCCTCACCATGCGTGTACGAGGAGCGGCGCATGCCGATCTTGGAATTGCGATCGGCGAACTCGAACAGGCGCCTCGTGCCGATCAGCGCCCCCGTGATGGAAACGCCGGGGTCGATCGGCTTTCGCGCATTGGTGATCACGCCCGCCTCGACGAGATCGACGAGACCATCGCCGATCATGCCCGAATGCACGCCCAGATCGCGCCGATCATGGAGCAGTCGCAAGATCGCGTCGGGTACCGCGCCGATCCCGACCTGGACCACCGCGCCGTCCTCGATGTAGGCCGCCACCGTTTTGGCAATCGCCTGATCGGTCTCGCTGACCTGCGCCGCGGGAACCTCGACTGGCGTGCGCGCGACGTGCACCGCGCAGTCGATGCGCGCGGCCGGTAGCACGGCATCGCCGAAGGTGAACGGCACCCGCTCGTTCACCTCGGCGATGACCACTCGCGCCTTCGCCACCGCGGCCTGCACGAAGTCGGCGATGAGACCGAAGCTGTGGTTGCCCTCGCCGTCCGGCGGGCTCACTTGCACGAAGGCCACGTCGCAACCGATCAGGCCCTGCTCGATCATCGGCGCAACCTGACTCACGTGACAGGGCACGATGCCGAGGCGCCCGATCGAGGCCACCGTGCGCAGCGCTCCGATGGCGCCCATGCTGAAGAGGTCCAGCCGCTCCGCCGCCTGCTGGTCGAGGATTCCCGAGAAGCTCGTGGCCGCGAATGCCGATAGGCGGCCGATGCCCTCGGCCTGGGCAATCAGCGCTTGCACGAGCGTCGTCGGCTCGCCGCATGCCTGTCCCCAAACGATGTGGTCGCCCGAGCGCAAAAACGCGCCGAGGTCG
>Ga0187784_10000397_pt1 | contig 31838 bp, 30 predicted proteins | sample 1015_SJ02_MP15_2_FD_132964 | JGI IMG/M metagenome (GOLD analysis project Ga0187784, IMG submission 132964) | Tropical peat soil microbial communities from peatlands in Department of Meta, Colombia - 1015_SJ02_MP15_20_MG | ecosystem: Environmental > Terrestrial > Soil > Wetlands > Peat | place... | reverse complement strand
TTGAGGATGCGTTCGAGCAATCGATAGAAGCCGCCGGTCAGCGTGCCCGGGCAATAGACCAGAGAGCCGCCGTGCGGCGTGTAAACGCGAATGGCGTTCGGCGCGGCCAGCGTCAGCCGCGCCATGGCCGCGCCCTTGGCGCCGTGGCCATGCAGCACATCCGGCGCGAGCGCCGCGATACGTCGCGAAATCCGCCACAGCGCATAGGCATCTCCGGGGCCAAGTTCGCGCGTGATCGGAACGCGCTCGATACCGAGCGCGAGCCGCGGCGCTATCTCGGCGAGAATGGCGTCGGCGCGCGCGCCGCCGGTCATCGAATCGGCAATGAGGCCGACGCGATGGCCGCGCTCGATCTGACCATGCGCGACGTCCGCCACGTGGCGGAACAATCCGCCCAGCGGCGCCCGTAAGATATGCAAAATCTTCAGGCTGGTCGCCGCAAACGCGGCCGGCCGCTGCGCGCGTGCCGGCGCCGCGGCACGATCGAACCGGCCAACGCTCACAGGCAGCGGCCGCGGATTGCCCATACGCATTCCTAAAGTTGATGGCGAAAAGCTAAGCCGGATTGAGAACCTGCCGAGGTTAATAAAGCCCTGACGAAAGCCAGGCAGCCGGCCGGATCGCCGACCTAACTTATTCTTTAGATTGCGAAGGCGGCTTAGGGTTAATCTAATTTGTCAGAACCGCCGAAATAACAGCATGATTAAGGAAGTCATCCGGAAGTCTTCACTCGAGGACGGCGAACGCTTGATCGGCGGGCTACCAACCAGCTAATCAAAGTTGCTGGAGCCAAATTCATCTCATGATATCGAACTATTGGCGATAGTTAAGCACCCAAATCGGACGTTAAAAGTAGCCTGCCGATGTTGACCTCTGTTTCGGATAATGCGCGAATTTCTGTGGCTCGCACAAAACCAGGTATATCGAAGCAACTAAGCTTTCTCGAGTCGAATGCCCTCTCCATTCGCAGTCGCGAAATTCGCGAGGCAGACATCTCGCAGCTGACGTCACTGATGGCGAAAGGTTTCGAGCCGCGACCATCTTATTTTTGGCCGCGCGTGTTCGAACGTCTGAATAAACGCTTGGTGCCCGTCGGCTTGCCAAAATTTGGCTATTTGCTGGAAAGCGCAGGTTCAATTATTGGAGTGTTGTTGACCATCTATGTCGAGCGCAGAGTTGAAGATCACAATTTCATTCAATGTAATGTCTCCGGCTGGTACGTTGATCCGAAATTTCGTGTTTATGCAAGCATATTTGCCAAACAGGCGATTCAAGACGAGCGAGTGACTTACATCAATGTTTCGCCGGCCAGCCAAACCTGGCCCATCTTGCGAATCCAGGGATTCACTCAATACAGCCAGGGGGCATTTGCGGCGACGCCATTGTTGCAACGGCACGCGGGCGTGCGGTCTGCGGTCGGAACCGTTAGGTCATGCCTCCCGATCGATCATGCGGATGCAAGACTCCTTCTGGACCATGAAAGTTTCGGGTGTCTTAGCCTTTGGTGCGAAACTCCAGACGGCTTGTACCCTTTCGTGTTTCGTCCTCGACTTGCCAAGGGAATGTTGCCGTATGTTCAGCTCGTGTACTGCAAAAGCACCGATAATTTTGTGCGGTTCGCCCATCCGCTTGGACGATTTCTAGCTCGTAGAGGTTGGGGAATTGTATTGATCGATTCCAATGGCCCTATCCCCGGATTAAAAGGAAAATATATCGCTGGTAAAAATCCACGTTTCTTCAAAGGCCCTTACCGACCTTATTTGGGCGATCTGTCTTACACCGAGATTGCGATGTTTGGTGTTTAGTTTAGCTGATCGGTCAAAGCTAAGAACCCATCCGGGAAGTTGGGATTCATGACGAGGTATTTGGGGTTAGGCGGCGTGGCATGGTACGGGTCATGGCGGGACGGATTAAGACGACGGCTATTGTGGCATAGCGTTCGGATGGTGGGCGGACCACTACCAGCGTTCGAAGTCACGCCGTGGTTCGAAAAATTTACGTAGGTCATCGGATCGGCCATTATAAATTGAATTGTCAAACTGATTTTGCTTTAGAGCCCTCGCGTAGAACGGAGCGAGCTTAGTAAATGTTTCAGTCGCCGTGCAAGTAGATAGGCATTGCCAACTGCCGTGAATGCTTGTTCGTGATTGAATAAAGCGAGCGGCTGACTCGCCCATGTTCGCTTGTAGGCCAAATTACCGATCCCAAGGTCGAATGTCGTAAGATTCTTTTGGGAAGCATCGTCGATTAGTTTCTGTAACAGCATGTGACCCACGCGGAATTTGGCAAACTTGCTATCAAAAGCCGGGAAAACATAATAAAATCGGTCACAACTTAGAAAACCTAGATGAGCAGACGCCACCTCGCCGTTGATGGTTAGGGCGGACAATTGACTAATTTGGCCAAGTCTGCGCGACGACATCATCTCCCGGTAAAAATCCGCAGTTCCTGGCAATGCTAAAAAATCGCTTCCGGACATGCGTGTATATCTCTTACGCTTTAGCTCGATCAGTCGTTCGGTTATAAAACTCAACTGCTTTTCCGATGGGTTAGTTACAAAATCCAAAGTACCTATTTCCATTAGTCTCTTGCAATTCCGGTGAAGATCTTTTCTCAGCCTTTTAACCGAGCCCCTCGCATCGGTATCAGTGTGAAGTGAGCTTATCAGTGTCGAATGGCCACTCTCGGAATGCGGGGTGCAATTCAGATAAAGCAACGGGTTCGACAGACCCAAAACGTGCTGTGGAATCTTGCGCAAATCGGCTGCGTCAAAGAAGGGTAACAAGCTCAATATCTTAGCCCACAATAGTGTAAATAGATCTCGCGAAAACACCGCGTGAGGGGCCAAACCTGGTGCATTATAATCGGCCACACCAGCATCCAAAAACCGAAGTAGCCGAACGCCAAGTCGCCTTTCAATTCCGACTGGCAAATAGAAAATTGGTGTCCCGCTCGCGTCTTTTATTAGAATAAAAAACGTGGCAATACGACGTCGTTTTCCAATTGTCTGCATCCACACATCGATAAATTCTCGTGATTGGTATACAAACATACGTAAATCAGACCGCAGGCCAATGCTGGGCCAATTGGCTGTTGTAAAAGCTCCACCGCCGAATATTTCGATCTTAAATTCTGAAACCTTCCCCGTCGCCTCTGTAAAAACAATACTATCAGAGGTTCTCCAATAATTCGTCGCCCGACTACCTGCTAGTTCGCTTTGAGTAGCCCTGTTGTTGACGGGTATGAGCACATTTTTCATGGTGCGCTTATGAATCGGGCCAGCGCTGACCACATGGGCTTTCGTCTAAGATTGACGTCCAACGGTAATGGTCGCAAGGCTGTACCATCGTCTCTGCTGTAATATTGCCGTAGCCAAGTGTAGCGATCACTCAAGCCCCACGTCGCAATCGAGATCGGTCTTGCAACGGAAAATACGAGGTCGAGATAATCACTAACGTGAGCTTCTACGATGCGGTCACGCGCCTCAATAGTTCCTGGAATTTTTGCGTCGTTTACATCAAGCTCCGTGATCGCAAGTCGATAACCAAGTGCCACGACCTGACGCAGAAAGCTTGTCAGCCCATCCTGGTCAAGAACTTGATCGGCGCTAAGATGAGATTGCAGCGCCAAGCAGTCGATGGGGGTGCCCTGAGTCCGTAGGTGTCGAAGCAGCGACAGCAGTGCACTGCGCCGGCGCTTCGAAGCAAGGGTTTGATATTCCAAACCGTACTCGCTCAAACACAGGGGTGGCTTGGAATCGGCGTCCCTCGCTAGGCGGAATGCAAGGTCGATATAGTCTGCGCCGAGACAGTGATACCAAGGCGAATTACGATAACCGTAATCAATTCCATCGTCTGGCTCGATGGCTTCGTTCACGACATCCCATGCCCAAATCAATCCCTTGTATCGCGAAACCAAGGTTCCGATATGACGCCCGAGGGCCATTCTTGCACTAGCTGGTGCGACAAGCTGCGATACCCACGTTGGTATGGCCGCGTGCCAGACCAGAGTGTGACCATGCACCAGCATACCGTTTCGCCTGGCGAAGACGGCAATGCTATCGCCCTGCAAAAAATCAAATTGACCAGGCTGTGGCTCAGTGACAATCCATTTTAGCGAGCCCTCCGGAACGAAAATGTTGGCTTCCGTGCGAATTTTATCGAGTAGCGTTATGTCCGGTTGCACGCTTGGAGCGGCGCTTGCGCAGCCATATCGAACGCCGGAGGTTGTTGTTCGTTGGCGAAGTGGGATCGCGTTTTCAAGGCCAATGTCCGCCTTGCTAGTTAACGAAGTAACTAAACTAGCTGGCAGCATCGTTGCCGCGCTCGCTAATCCAGCCGCAGCCGCACGCCTCGTTAAAGCCGATCTTGCCAAGTCTTACCTGTCATTGCGAAGTTTAGGCATCATAGGAAAACTGCAAATACAGGGCGTCTCGTCAACGCAATCGAGAGCTATCGGTTAACGCAGCGGCATCGATATCGACGGTGGTGTCTCGGCCACGATTATTGGTTAAGATTAAGACTAATTAGTAACAGTCGCCATTCTGGTTGCAGATGAAAATGTAATGTGTTTGCTGTTTTGTTGGAAGACTCGACCAAAACTCGGCTTTTGAATTCCCCGCAACTATTCCGTCATGGACACGGTCGTCAACAGCCAGACCAACTTGGTTAATGAAGCAGCGCACCCAACTTCTGGCGCACATGATCGTTGCCTCTTTATTCTGACGCCAAATGACAAAAAATGCGGAATTGAAGATTTCGCGTGTGTTGCGCTAAGCAATTTGCAAAGATTTCATCCAGATCAGGGCTATGCGGCCCTTGTGGTGTCCGGTCTTTGGCGAGATTTTCCATCCGTCGTTCGAAAGATCGTCCGAGCAAAACAAATCGTATTCAATGTCCCCTTGTTACCCTGGCGAAGGCTAGTGGTGCTCCCAATATCGATAGCGCTGATCGCAAATCTCTGCGGTTGTCGGGTAACCGTCGTCATGCACGAGTGGCCCGGCCTACACCGCTTTCGAAAACTAGCACTTACTCCATTGCTGTGGCTCGCTGAAACTGTCATCGTTGTTTCGCCGCTTATCGCAAGTGAGTTGGCTCGGGTTCGCGCGCTCTTTGGGGTAAGGAGAAAATGTCGCCTGATCCCAAACGCCCCTACCATTCGACGACCGAGCTTTCAACGAGTGACAGAAAGAGTTCTGGGCGTGCAAAATGCGAGATCGAGCTGTAATATTGTCATCGGTACTTTTGGGGCAATTTACAGGGATAAGGGGACTTCGGCGCTTCTTGACATTTGCAAGCATCTACAGGATCGCGGAATTCGCGCGTTATGCGTTTTTGTCGGGGGTTTCACAAAGTCAATAGATGGCTACGAACAGGAGTTTTGGTCAAAGGTCGAAGAATACGGCATCAACGATCGCGTCATTGTCACCGGATACATAGCTGATGCGGCCGAACTTTACACGTTGTTCGAACAGATTGACGCCTTTGTATTCTTATTTTCGGAAGGGCTAACCTCACGCCGATCTAGTGTTGTGCACTGTCTGCAATCTGATCGTCCGATTGTTGTTACAACCCCTATGTCGACGAGCGAATTTGCGCACCATCGCCATTTCATGGATCAGGTGAACCGGGGGGGATTGTCGTTTGTCGATACAAATGCCGATTTGCGCACAATTGCCGACAACGTCCTCGCTATTGCCGGTGCCCCCCGAGATACCAAGGCCGTGCTCGATCCTGAAATTTGGTGGAAGACCACAACGGCACGCACCCATGCCGTGCTCAGCGAGTCTTGATCCACCAATTGCCATTTATGATTTTTGTATCAGGACGCTATCGCGCGTCGCATAACCATCAGGCCTCGGCTTAAGCGGTGCCTACATCTAGCGATATCCAGCAGCCAACTCATTATCGCGTAGACACCAATGCCAGTAGCAAAAAGCACGATGGTTCCGGTGTTTGCGGGTAATGTGAATTCGATCTGAAGCAGCCTCACGGCAGCAATCATCACGAGAGTCGCAACGAGTACTCGTGTCAGCCGCGCCAGAGGAAACGGTAGAGGGAAGGCCCGGTACGTCAGTAAAAGAGCGCTGAGGAAACCCACTGCCTCGGCTGCCAGACGGCCCCAAGCCGCGCCGACCGTCCCAAATCTTTGAATGAGAAAGTAGCTTACAACAACATTTACAACGAGTGCCGCCACGGTATTGATCAGATAAAAAGTGTTCCGCTTCGACAAAAGAAAGCTGAGGTGAAGGTATTGATAAGACATAATTTGGAAGATCAGTGCGATTGAGACAATCGGCATTACCGCCTTCGCCACCGGCCGAAAATCGGTGCCAATGATAATATCGGCAATGTTGCTCGAAAGTAATGCAAAACCTATGCACGCGGGTAATACGACCGCGAAAAGGAATTCAAAGGACTCCTCCAAATGGTCCCGAACAGCATTTTCGCCCTGATTGGCGTGGATTTGGACCGCAAACGGAACATAGGCTGCAGACGCGCTCACGGCCGGAATCACAAGTGCTTGCCGTACAAGATCGACCCCAGCGGTAAATTTACCCGCCGCGGCGGTGTCAAGCAAATGCGCGATGACAAAGCGGTCCGCTACACTCGAAAGAGAAAGAAGAGTGAGCGATAGTGTAAGTGGTAAGCCGGATTTTGCCAAACTAACCAACTTTGAGATATCATATTGGAGTTTTGTTCCGTGCCAGGCAGGGCGGAAAAGTGCCACGCAAGCTAACAAGTAGCCTGTTGCCGTTGCAACGAGCAAAAGTGCGCCAGAGTGAGCCAATAGAATAAACGTGACGCCGAGCAAGGAAACCAAAATCGCGCGCAAAATTATGGCTTTCATTATCGCAAAGGCTTGCAACCTGGCCCGAAGTAACTCGACGCTCGTATCGAAAAGACCTACCGCAACAGCCAGGGTGACTGATGCCAGTGCTGGGGCTAGCGGCAATCCAATACAAAGCGTGATAACGAAAGAAGTCGGCGCAAGTATTGTTGAAGCAACCAACCCCGACGCAAGGAAACCGCGCACATCGGTGCCATCGCAGCGCGCCTGTTCTTGCATGATCGGAAGGCGTAACCAAGTCGTGGTAAGCGTCGTGGTAATGCCCGCGGCGGCAAAGGCTAGAATATAATGACCATATTCTTCCGGCATCAACAGGCGCGTATATAGCATTACGTTGACGAGACCGAACGCGGCCGAAATGACGTTCGCAGCAAAGTTGATTATGGTCTGTCCGACCAACATTTACGTCTCGCCAGTCTTGCGCGCTGCGTGATCGGCGCCCGCGGCATCCGGTGTTTGATCGTCACCACGGATTATTTGAAGTGCTTTGGATACGGTAACTATGCGGCATCCCGCACTCAGCGCGTTCTCTATCGTGAACGCAAGGTTCTCAGGAGTAACCCCGTATCGACTTGGCGCGTCTTTTACGTCGTGGCTGCAAAACAATACCCAGCCATTTAATCGAACAGCTTCGGTAATGATGGTCCGAATGGCATCGCGACTCGGTAAAGGGCCTTCCAAGCTGTAAGATTTCAAAGCTCCTAGGTCAACAACTCCAGAATTGATCCCGCGCGTGAGCGACCTACATGAGGAAAACCGTTGCGTGAGGTAGGTCTTGGTACCAAATGATAAATAGCCATATGGATACGCAAAGTTGCGATTAATGTCATCGCCGACTAAACTGTCGAGAAACTGTCGATTTAATTCTAATTCCTTGCCTAGCTCCTCATAACTGATCAAAGGAACGGCAGCGTGGCTATAAGTGTGGCAAGCAATTTCATGGCCTATGCGTTGCAGAAATTTCAGCTCTTCGATGGTTGCCAGGCGCCCGGCGGGGCTTAAAGCGCCGCAAATACCGCCTGAAATGTAAAAAGTGCCACGGACGTCATAGCGACCAAGAAGCGATGCACCGGTCGTACATGCCGATGCCGCCACATCGTCAAAAGTAAAGGAGACGAGTGGTGTGCGATTTTGCATAACCAAGGTTTTGGTACGGAGGTGTCGGGCAAGAAGCCGCGACAGCTTGCCGCGTATATCCACACGCGGGAGCTCAATGAAACGTGCGGCCATTCCTTCAGCCATCTGCAACGCTTTTAAAGTCGACTCTTCTGGTGCAAAGAAAAGTTCGTTTAAGTGCTCGACAGGACCGAGTGAATTCGGTGGAAACGACGGATTATACTACGCAATGGCGCGAGCAAATCGACGCTATTTATAGTGTTAATATTAATTGAATGATGCGAATTTTGATTAACCTCAGTAATGGCAAATTACGAAGTCCAATTGACGCGCGCAAAATCGGCGCACATCCGCTCATCGTGAACGTAATTCGTGCTGTCGAAGGTTTCGCGTGAAGAACGATCATACTTCCAGTGATTGCCAATCTCCCGGAAATGCCGGAAGGTGAAATCGTGGCTCAGCGATAGCGAATTTAGCCAGCCGCGGATGCGATGGGGTGCCCATTGTGCATGATCCGGGCATTTGCTGGGCACGACCGTCCACTTCGGTGGGCAGATATTCTGGCGTTGCGCCCTAATCCTCCAATGATTGGCGACCTCGTGGCGCAAATAGTGATCAAAATCGACCACCCGAATTGGATCGACCGCAGTCGCCACTCGAGTTCGGTCAATGAAGCCATGAACCCAGTTGCCCCGATAGCGAATAATTCCCAACAGTGAACGTTCTGCGGCAGCGAACACGCTTACTCCGCTTCGCGAAATCACAAGTTCGTCGATATCGGAATTCATCACGGATCGCGCATGCTGCAAAAACATCCAGCGTGCATGCTCCCACGCGCCGTATTGACAGAAATCAGAATCCCAAAAGTTTTTGGCGTCCAATCCTTGCGGACCGTAGAGAAACGGCCAACTCACGATGCACAGCCGTTCGATACCGGAAATTTTTCCCAAAGAGTTGGCTAGGTGGTCTACCGAATAATCGGTCGATGCATTGTCGTAGAGCAACACGGCATTCGCACCATGAATGTCTCTGTTAAATCGAACCCAATCGACTATCCATTCTAGGCGATTATTCTTTGACAGAGTGAAAATGACCCGCTTGCCATCAAAAAAATGGGAGTGATTCCTATGTGGCCGCAGGACAAATTGTCCAAGTTCGGAATCAAGGCGAATTGCGGTAGTAGATTGAGGAACCGACAAATGGATTTGAGAGTGGCGCTCCAGATTGCGAATGCGGAACGAACAAACCGTTGCTGAGGGGAAGGTAGTGATTACCATTCGCCGAAGCGATGAAGCGAGATTGAAGAATGACGGCGCTGTAATGATTACCTTCGTCGACGATATAAAAAAGCAATCAAATAAAAGAGTATAATAGTCAAACTGGTCGGCAAAATTGGGGGGACGATGGGAAACAGAGCGGGTCGGCTCGCGGCGGGTTCCGCCACGGCTAAGCTCAACAGGGTGCGGCTTAAAGATAAGTTGGTGCTGTGAGCAATTCATGGTTCGCTCTACTGCAAGGATTTCACCGAACTTTTAGCGATATTGCTCGTCATAAAAATTGAATTCGGCGGCGATCCGGCCGGCTCCACGAGCCGCCCAGATTAGACTTGTCATCATGCTTCGGCGACCGCCGAGCGCGCATATCGGAAGCGAAACAATTCCTGCCGTCAAAAGCGCTAAGCCCTTAAGCCATCGCATTGGCGCTCCGATCGCCGAACCAAGGCCCTTCCGCTCAAGTAAGGTGGCCTCGGTTCCATTGCGGAATCTCCTGCGCAGCATGAACCGTATTGAGAGCCTAGCGCTCGGCGTCGCCTCGTAAACACGCGCATTATCGGCCCACGCAAAGCTGCGGCCATCTCTGCGGCACCGCCAAAAAAAGTCCTGGTCACTACCGCCGACAAAGGCCAATTCATTGAGAAACGGTTCGTCAAGATACTGATCTAAAATGTCTCGTCGGATCATCATATTGCCGGATCCATATATCATTGGAACGCGGCCGGTTGGGTATCGCGCGGGCCCAAATAAGCCACTTTTCGCCAGCCAGTGGTTCGGCTCTTCGAAAATCGGAAACACGGGGCCACCGGTGATGTCCGCCCAGTGCTGCAAAGCTATTTTCATTAATTCGGTAAGCCAGCCAGGCTCCGGAAACTCGTCGTCATCGAGCACAGCGACGTAGTCACACGGAGGCTGGGTGCGACAGGCTTCGAGGAAGGCTCTGTTGTAGGCAAAGGTTTGACCGCGCCGAGGCTCAACGACGCATTTCAGCGGATAACAAAGTGTCGATGACATATCTTGAACAACGGCCGCGCCGGCGCGCTGGTCGACATCGTTGTCGACGACAATAACCATAAGACGGCCGGGATAGTCGAGCCGATTAACATGCAGCAACAATTTCCGCAGTCCTGCGGGACGATGAAAAGTCGGTACGCACAAGCATACAAACGGCTTAGCGGCCCCATCTATTTTAGGATCAACCATGATAGGAGTGCTCAGTGCCTTACCTGAGCCGGCACGGGCTGCTCGACCCCCTTGTCCGTTCTCGTCAACAAGAGCGACAGCGCGTGCGGATTGGTCATGAGATAGCGCACCGCCAGACGTCGTGGCTCAAGATAGACCCGATAAGCCCATTCTAATCCAGCCCGTTGCATCCACATTGGCGCACGGGAGGTTTTGCCGGACAGAAAATCGAATAAGCCTCCCGCTGTCTTAATCAATCCGACGCCGCAAAGTTCGTTTCGGTATCGAACCGCAAAATCCTGCTCGACCGGAGCTCCAAGCCCTAGCCACAAGATATCCGGTCGCGCGCGATTAATTTGCTCCATGGTCCGCGCAAGGTCGCCAGCGCGACGCATGTATCCGCAGCTATATCCCACGATATCGAGGTCCGGATAACTTACGCGCATGCGCGAAACGGCTTGCTTGACGACGGCATTGGCGGAACCCAGCAAGAAGGTTCTTGCACCTCGGCGCTGGGCAACCGCAGCGACGTCATGAAACAGATCGGTGGTCGCGACGCGCTCGGGCAACGGCCACTGGTGAAACAAGCGTGACGCTAAAACAAGCGGCATCCCGTCAGCGTGAATAAGGTCAGATTGCAAAAACAAGTCGCGGATGCGTTCATCGCGCGCACACAGCGACAACACTTGACCATTCGCAGACGTAAACACCAGCGGAGGCTTAGCGTTGTCGCGCCGGGAAAGAGCCAAATCAACTATGAGCTTCGCGGAATCGCAACGATTAATGACTGCGATTGGTAGTCCACCGATCGTAGCGATCGGGATGTGCCAGGATCGGCCTTCGGCGATATGGAAATGTCTACAATCAGATCTTAATAGCACGAATGCGCCTCCTTACTCCGGCAGTTTTACGCACAGGTTCTTTCCAACGAAACCGTAACCGCACGTTAGCCTTAACTGCGCCATAGGAATGAAGCGCTGATACGCCGGAGGCTACCTACGAAGCCATCGGCGAATTTAGTTAAAAGGGCGGAGTGCTTTCGCCCGGCGTTAATGATTGACGCGGGCCACCGCGCTAAAACGCAGGCCGAAGGCGGCGAGGATGGGAAAAAACCAGAGCACGCCGACTTCCATGAAACCGCTTTCAAAACACGATTGGTACGCACCAAAAAGACAGATGCGTAAGAATAGCAAGTTCAAGGCTACAGAGGCTGGATCGCGAGATGCTCGATAGTAATCACGGATTGGCAAAACAATAAGCCACAATATCATCAGGACCATGCCTGGGATGCCAAGCGTCAGCGCCAGCTCGAGGTAACCATTATGCGCGTGCCCCGCGGTATTTGCCCAAGACGAATTGGCTCCCATTCCGTATAACACCTCTTCGGTTCCCCAGAACGTCGAAAAGCCATATCCGGCAATGGGATGAGCCATTATTTGAGCTACAGAAAAGCGCCAGACATCCGTTCGCCCCGTAAAAGTGGGATCGGACATTGTCGCGACAAGAAAATCATGTACTGGCGCGATATAGATCGAACCAACCGTCAAGACGTTAAAGGCCACCAAGATCAGAAGAGCAAAACCTACGCCGAAATAAGCGCAGCACATTCGCGCTATAACGAAAGAAACGATCAGCACGACCGGTAACAAAACTATCGAAGTCTTTGATCCGGTCAAAACAAGGAAAGGCACAGACAAGGCCACAAGAAGACCACCAAACAGCAGACTCCGAGCCCGAGCAACAAACAGTCCCACAAATATAAAAAGCGCCACGATAGCACCCGCGGTGTTCTTGTGTGCGAACACGCCGCGCCAATCCCCTGCGAGTTCGGGTTCGGCAAAATCCGTGGCCTGATGAATGGACAATTCGGGTGCAAAGATAACACCAAAATATGAAGCAAGGAGCACAATGAGCACCACCACGCCGAGCGTATCGCCAAAGTGACGGGTCGATTTGGCCAACAGCATCACCATGCCAGCGATGCCGATCGTGAGCAGCGCGAATGCAAAGCGACGCGCGGATAGGCTAGGTTCCCATGACGTTACGACGCACAAAAAGACCCAACATAGTGTACCGATAAACACCGGCCGAGCGAGCATGAGCAATCGTCGAGGCTCATGAAAAAGACACCAGGCGGCGAGCAACAGGAACAAAATAGAGTAACCCACTTGAGTGACGACATTTCCGGACGGAGACGCATCGGGCGCTTCGGCCAGGCTTTGAAATGGCTGAAACGAAATACATAACACCAAAAATACGGCTGCCAAAAGCGCAGTGCGGACAATTGGGCTCAGGCTATTCGCGATCGGCGAAATGTCCGTTCGTGGCGACAAGTCGTAATCTGCCACTGATAGTTGCTTTTGCGCGATCGCCATTAAGCGTCAACTTTTCGATCAAAAAGAGTCTGATTCGATCAGTGCTGTGCCCCGTACTTTCTGCGCAGCGAAACTGATGTATCGCAAAAATTGGTCAACCGCTCCGTTAAATAATTCATCTTCAGGAGCAACTAAGACGATATGATCGACCGGTCTTGCGAATAAGCGCGTTGCCGCATCGGCGCCAAAATCAAGGGCGACGAAAACTACCAAGTCAAAGTTGCGGATCTCGTTGAAGATCTTATTGATGTGGGTTTTATTAATGGGCCAGTTCGAGCGGTTGAACCGCGACATAAGAGCAACGAGATTGATTCCAGTTTCGCGATCGCGCACGACGATCTCGGCGAGTGATCTGCGGCCGGAGGCAACGTCGATTAATCCCGCGTTATGATCATCAACGTTGAACGCAGATAGGATTCGACCGTCACGATCGACATCGACCAGAAGGACTTGTTGGCTCTTGGCCGCAACGGCTGCCAGCGCAAGTGGGACTGCGGCGGTGCCATCATCAGGATTTGAAGCGACAAAGAGAATGGTTTGAGGTGTAGCTACCGGTGCTCCAGGCGACAATGACCTTTTCAGATTGTCGACTTCCCGGGCGAAAGCTGATTTTGGATTTGCAGCAGCATGCAGGGCAAAGGGTATGTCGACCTGGGGAAAAACCGCCAAGATTGACAGATTCGAAGGCCGATCCCGGCTTGCGGAGACGGCACGGCTTGACCCATAAATCTCGGCGCGCGCCAGAACAAACCCGGCGCCGCCGGCGGAGCCGAAAATGACACCGACCATCGCGATCAACATACTCGAGGCCGGAGAGCTTCGTCTTAAAGGCGGGTCGGCCCGTGAGATTATACGTATATTCTTGGTGTCGAGTTGTTCCTGAGCGACAGCTTCGCGGGAACGAAGCAAAAAAGCCTGATAGACGTCCCTGTTGGCTTGGACGTCACGTTCCAATTCACGGAGGCCAACCATGGCCTCGTCGGTGTTCATTGCCGTCCGCTTGAGCGTTTCCAGATTGGCAGCGAGGGCGTTTTCTTCGGCCTTAGCGCTTTCATACGCGGAGCGAAGCGACTGCTTGGTGCGAGTGATCTCGGCGTCGATCAGGTGTCGAAGCCGATCGGCTTGGGCAAGGATCTCGATGACGGCGGGGTGACGTTCGCCGAGCGAGGTCGTTTGCTCCGCCTCACGGCGTATGACTTCGGCATATTGGCTGCGTAGCATCGCGAGTGTTGGCGACTGCAAGGCTGCAGGAAAGGCGCCACGCTCGTCGTCATCGGGCATTTGAGTTGCAACGGAATCGAACTGCGCTTTTGCCTCCGCAGTCCGCGCACGGGCTGCACTCAATTGATTGTTCATTTCGGCTAGTTGTTGTTCGTCAACGAGTTGACCGTTGGCGCCGATGATGGCATTGTGGGCTTTATAGGCCTCGACGCGCTCTTCGGCCTGATGAACATTATCCTTTAATTCCTTCAGCCGCGCTGAAAGTGATAATGCAATTTGGCGCGCGGCATCGGCTCTAACTTGGGTTTGCTCGACAAGATAGGCTTGGGCGACTGCGTTGGCGAGGCGCGCGGCCCGAATTGGGCTGTTATCGGTGACGCTTACGCCAACGACATAGGTCCGCTCGGTACGCCTAACCTGAATACGACGTCTCAGCTCCATTACCGCAGCCGTTGGCCGATCGACCACTGCCGCATTACTTGCTTGACTGAAAGCAGTCGATAACTCGCCAAATAGCGAAAGCCCCTTTGCACCACTGGCGAAATCGAAGTCATCGGCGAGGCCCTCGGTATCGACCACACGGCGGAGAACGTTATCGGACGTCAGCACCTGAAGCTGGCTTTCGACCGCAAGGACTGCGGCGTCGCTCGATTGATTGGCAGGAGAGGGATCATTGCCGATGGCGTGCAAATCCGTCGGGTCGATGAGAATTTCGGTGACAGCTGTAAATTTATGGGGTGCGACAAGAACAAAAAGCAAAGCGAGCACTAAGCCGATCGCGCTTCCCCAGAGGATGGTGTTTCTACCTGACCAGATGGTGAGCCAGATTCGACGAAAATCGACAGCCGCGGCAGCGTCTATATGGATAGTACGGCCGAGCGAAGGTGCTGCAGTTTGACCAGGACTTTCAAACATTGAAAGCTTCGCCAAATGCCAAAACATCACCCATCCAGGCAGCGGCACAGCCAAGTTGAACGCTGGCGAAAACAAACGGGTATCGCCGCCATCGGTGCTGGGTCATACCGGTAGTTATGCACCAACGGTCTTGGCCGTAGTGCGTAAACCTTATGGTTAACCAAATCATAAGGAGGTCTGGTTAACGCAGAGTGTATAAGGCGCAGGAACCCGGTTGGCAGTCAGGACAGGGCCCGCGGGATCTCCAGCGCCGCAATCCGAATCGCAACGCGTGTTGCGGACAGTGTGCCTAATCGCTAGCAGATAAAACGCCGCGCATCACCGAGGCGGCAAAGTTACCAGCTCAGACGGCAAATGCGTCAACGATAGAGCCGCTTAAGCGCCGTGGCGTCCAGGGACTGCAAGCTCAGCCAGCTCCACACTTGCGGTGAACAGCACAAGAAAGGCGGCTAACAGAATTTCCTTTGCTCCCTAGCTGCCATAGCCGCCATAGCCAAGGCCAAAGGCAAGGCCGCGCAATGCTTAATTGCCAAATGTTCGAGATCATGCGGCACGCCGGTCTCTGGCCGCAGATCGGCGGGAACAGCGAAACAACGACGATGGCTAAGGCCAGACGCCAGGCAGCGGGCGAAAAATGCGCAATTTTGACGTAACTCGGAACGCGAAAATCAGGGCCAGATAACGGCTGCTGGTATCTATGGCTTGGGATCCTCAAGCTGGCTTAGATTCACGTGTGAGCTGCGTTGTCGGATCAGCTGTGTCATCACCGGGGAGAGTTGCGGTGGAGGGCAGAAGGTCGGCGTTTTGCGGTGACCTTCGAATTAATAACGGCGGCAGGTCGATCTTTGATCTTCGGGATGAGTCTTTGCGCTTCGGCTAGCGAGGCCGGTATGCCGATGTCAATGAACGGACCTTCGTAGATTCGGCCCACGACTTGAGAGCGGTCCGCCAGTTCAGGCAGGACATCCAATTCCAGAGATCCGCTGCGCGGCAGATGTTGAACAAGCGTGCGCCGACAGCAATAGACGCCGCCATTGATGAGACCTCGTTGCGTCGAGCCGCGTTCGCGAAATGCCGTTACTACTTCGCCCCTGAGAGTGGCGACCCCGAAACGGGATGAATCCGTTTCCCAGCGCAGCGCCAAGGCTATATGCGCGTCGGGCGAGGCGTGTAGCAATAAATCTAAATCGCGCCAATTGAAGTCAAACCAAGAATCGCCGTTTAGAAGAAAAAAAACATCCTCGAGCAAGGCGCTAGCATGGGCAATTGCTCCTGCGGTGCCAAGTGGCTCCGGTTCTATCGAGATTTCAATCGGGATTCGAATTTGACCGCTCTGCTGCAGCGCTTTGACAAAGGCCACGACTTGATCAGACTGATAGCCCGCCAGCAGCAAGATGCGCGAGAAGTGTTGCCGCTCCACCTCGCTGATCAGCGTCTTTAAGAAAGGCTCGCCGTCAATTGCGATCAGAGGCTTCGGGCGATTCGCGAAAGCTGGACCAAGCCGACTGCCGCGACCTCCGACAAGAATCGCGCATTGCGAGGTAACAAATTGGGTCATCTCAGAAGTCTGAACTCTGCAAAAATCCTGACCAAAAAGATATGATCTTGCCAAATGCGTCTGGGCATTCAGCGTGTTGTAGCCCAGGCGTCTGCGCCGTGTTGGGTAAAGAAAATGGGACTTGGCCGCCCACCCACGCTGTCCAAGGCGGACATCAGCCGGTATCGGTTCTCGGGGTCGGTGATAAACACCATGAATCCGCCACCGCCAGCGCCTGAGACCTTTCCGGCCATGGCGCCGTTAGCTTTGGCGGTCGCATAAAGATGATCGATGTGCGCATTGGTTATGTTCGAGGCCGTTCTCTTTTTTACCTCCCAGGAGCGATCCAGCACTTCAGCCATTTCGACAATATTGCCTCGCAGCAGCGCCTCTTTCATTTCCAACGCGTCAGTCTTAAGCGTATGCATGCTTTCCAAAGCAGCGTTTTTACGGGTTTTCAAGGATTTGACCTGTTCGCCGATGATTTGATCCGTCTCTCTCGATTGTCCGGTAAAACAAACAACCAGGGACGCTTCAAGCTCTTTTCTATCGCATGCCCGCATCCGCAACGGATTCACTATGACACGCTTTTCGGAGGTGAACTCGATGAAGTTGAGGCCGCCGAATGCGGCTGCGTACTGATCTTGCTTGCCGCCCGGCAAGCCGCCGTCGACTCTTTCGATGTCGTAGGCTAAAGCGGCAATCTCGTAAGGACCAAGCGGTAAATCAAGGGCAAATCGGAACGCTTCGACCATTGCCACGACGAGGGCCGACGACGATCCGAGGCCGGATCCGGGCGGAGCGTCCACTGTGGTCGAAAGGCGAACCGAGATCGGTCGTGAGTCGTTGAAATCCCGGATCATCCGATTGTAGACGGCGCGATGCAGTTTTAGGCCACGATTAGTGGGCAGTCGCGCCGCCATTGGCACGCGATCCTCCGCCGCGATATCGGGCGCGTGGAAATCGACGATGTCGCTGTTAAGAAAAGACAGATGCGCAAAGGCGTAGAAGTCTATAGTCGTGTTGAGGACGGCTCCGCCATAGATTTCGCAATACTCGGCGAGGTCAGTTCCGCCGCCCGCGAACGATATTCGCAGCGGCGCTCGGGCTCGAATATTTTTCGCCTGCATAAAAAATCACGCTGCTCATGACACCGCATTGTACTTATCGACGCGGTCAAACACCGCGCAAGATTAATCGACATGAAAAAGCGCCTCTTGGTGGTTAAGAGCGAGGACTTCTTGTCGTTAAGCTTGATGCACTAAGCTCGATGCACGAATGCTTGACTGTCAGATCTGGCGGCGCGATGGGCGCTCACAATTGTGCTGTCGATCACATACACGCAAGCCGCAGACCGCCGACCTGGATGGCTGCCTCACGCGCCTGGCAAGGTCAGCAACACCACCGCGGCGCATCATATTTCTTATCGCGGGCTGTTCTAGGACGACCGCTGCCTGTCGTTGTTCCATAAGGACGGATCGGCCGGAATGGATGTTGACATTCAAGGCCACGTCTTAATTTCAAGCCGTTGCGATTCTGGAATCTGTTCCATCGTTTTTTCGAAATAATTCTTGACCCCAGAAACAGTGAAGCTTCGCGGAAGAATTGCTCCGCCTGATTTTTCGCTTTGAACTTCCGAATACCATCCGCCATGGCCAAAGATGATGAACACAAAGTATGTATGTCCTCGACTGCAATCCGAACACCTCACGCTCGCAGAACCAAAGAGTTTATCCCCCTTCTTTACGTAGGGCGCCACGAGCGGCGAACGAAAAAAAGTTTCTTGGTCAGCTTTTTGATGCGGATTTAGAAAATCAAACTTACTAACGGGTATTGGCAACGGTTCATGGCTGTCAGGCGAATGCGGTCCTGGAGAATAAGCACGAGGATCATCTAAATTCCAAAGCGCAACCGTCCATATTATTTGACGTGCGACCTTGTCAGTATCATTGATTATTATTAGCGCTGGCATGTCTGGATCCACAAACAGAAGTGACGCTTCGGGTTGCGGCGGGGGTTGACGAACTAAAGCCTGCTGTTTCCACGCGATAACGCTAATAATTGCGCCCAAGGCCAGAACTGCTAGTCGCCAAGAAATGCGAGAGCGGCGACTTTCTAGACTTAGCGTGGACAATATGATCGCCGCTACGGCTAGAATTATAGGCAGTACGACGACAGCCCAATCCAGAATCGGTCGCCACTCGATGCGAGATAATTGCGCGAAGATAGCGGCAGCAAAACGCAACAAAGCGTTCTTGATTTCGGCTCCGTATGGGAAAGCCTGCTGTTTCCACGCGATAACGCTAATAAGCGCGCCGAAGGCCAGAAGCACTAGTCGCCAAGAAATCCGAGAGCGGCGACTTTCTAGACTCAGCGTGGATATGATGACCGCGGCTACGGCTAGAATTGTCGGCAGTACGACAACTGCCCAATCGAGAACTGGTCCCCACTCGATGCTAGATAATTGCGCCAAGACACCGGCAGCAAAACGCCACACAGGGTTATTGATTTCGGCTCCGTATAGGTATGGCACGGCAGGCCCCTTCCTAACGGGGATTGTATCTCCAAAGAGGTTCCCCGTTGGCGGGCAAGATTAAGTTTTCTTCGGGGACCTGACGTGTGGGGATAATCGCCCCGTAAAGTCAAGTATAGGGGAATTGCCCATAACAAACGCCGGCCGAATAACCGATCTAATAAGTCTAGTAAGATAGTCCGGCGGTGCTGCTGCACCGACAGCGCCGAATTCCGTGGGGCGCGGTAGTTTACTGCAAAACCGGTCCGCCTTGGACTAAGTAGAGTGGATTGGTAGGGTCGGGTTCGGACTAAAGAACGCTTTGATTTCTCGGGGGTGAACAGATAGGCTCAAGGCTTATCGGCGATAAGCCGAATCTAATAAATCTATCAATGGCTTATCACCCGAGGACGGAGCATTGAATCTGGTCAAATTTCGGGTATTATTCGCAATGGCACGGTCAAGGCTGTGGCGTTTGCGCATGCGCAGCGCGCGAGGGTGTGTGATGACCTGGACCGTATTTGCCGGCCTTGTGGCCGCAACGACATTTGCGTCCGGCGCAGCGAATGCCAGCACCATCTTGGCGCCCGAAAACGGACTTGCATTTGGCTACATCAATAATGGCAGTGACGAGCCCACCATTATTGCTCAGACGGTTGGCGACGTAGTTTCGGGCCAGACCTATACGCTGAGCGTTTATGTCGGCAATCGAAATGATAGTTTTAGTAGTTGCTTTGCTGGTACGAACAGCTGCTCGGCCGTCGAGCTTGTTATTGGTTCTACTGCATACACTGCGACCGGGCCCAAACCGGCGCCGGGCCAATGGTCGGATTGGACGGTGACCTACGTGGCGAAGTCCGCCGACGTCGGCCACTCAATAACGATCGAATTGATCAACAAGTACGGCCCACAGAGCAATTTTGATAATGTGACGCTTACCGGTTCCGGAGTCACGATCCTGAACCCTTCTTTTGAAACAAGCTTCTCGGGCCCAAATTCGCAGCTGCCTACGGTATTGCTCACCCCCAGCAATCTTTGGACTTATCTCCCCGACTCGTGTGGACCAAACTGCGGTTATAATGACTGGAACATTCCAGATTGGCCCGTTATCGAGGGCAACGGAGAGACGGGCCTCCAGGCTTTGGGTGAGACGCCGCTGCCGCCGACGTGGACGATGGTACTTGCCGGATTTATTGGTGTTGGCTTTTTGCTCCGTCGCAACACGAAGCGGGCGGGCGCAGTCGCCTAAGCCTAAGCGTGTTGAGCCGCAGGTGCGAAAAACTCCGGGCACTAGCTTACCGGCTCAGAATCCTTAACTTTCTTCATTGACGCTACTTGCTGAATTCGGTGGAAGCGCTGTGACCAGCGCTTTAGCGTGGGTCGGTCATACGTGATGTAGCGCAGCCTAATATGCTCCCCGTAGTCCGACGCATTTCGGATCACACGTTTTTAGCCAACCTTGTTGGCAAGCAGGGCGCGCTCGTTGTTGATCTTGGAATGAACAGCGGGGCGTTTTCGCGCGACGTCCTTAAGCTGCGTGCCGATCCTATCGTTTATGGTTGCGAGCCGGTGCCGAGCTTGCATGAGCGTTTATTTCGAGAATTTGGTGCACGCGCGCTCAATTGCGCAATTGGTGGCAAAACTGAGGACAGCCAGATCACCATCTATGACCATTTTTGTCCGTCCGTTGTTTTGCGATCGCTTGAGGACAACGCCAAAACGATTCCAGTCCGCATCGTGGCTTTCGACGAGCTGATAGCGCGATTAGCGCTGGATCACATTGATCTCTTGAAGGTCGATATTGAAGGGTCCGAGCTCGCGATGCTGCAGAACTCATCGGCCGCCTCACTGCAAAAGTGCGACCAGATCACGGTTGAATTCCACGATTTTATTGATCCGACACACTTGCCGGCCATTCATGCGTGCATTGCGCGGCTAGAGTCACTTGGCTTCGTGATGTTCCGCTGCTCGATTTCGAGTTATTCGGATGTTCTGTTTATTCATAAGCGGCGGCTGGGATTCGGGGATGCGGTCGTCATTCGAATCGCTATTTTCCTGAAGAATCTCAATCTCCTGAAAGCACGTAATTTTGCGCGGCGGTTGATCGGTGTCACCGGCCGCGGCGTGCCGGCACTCAAGCGGCAATAATCTTCACAAGCAATGAAGTTTTGAACTCTAGTTTTAGTTTTGCTAAATTTGACGCAGTTTTACAAAAAACTGTCATACTGTTGTCGGCAGCTGTTTGCCACGTCTGCAGGCGATGCGATGACCGCAAGGGCCTGCTTAGCTTTGCCCGTTAATAACCTGGCCTCGACCGTCGGCTGCAACCCCGCAAAGCAAGCGCACCGGTTCGCGCTTTGACCGCGGCGCAGGGAGGAGTTGGGTTATGCAAGCTGATTTATCAGCCCCGTCGTGCCCGTATTGCAGGCACGCCATGTATTTTGCCGAGACCGTGCAGCAGGTCGGCGGATTGGTGGAATTACAGAGATTCCAATGCAGCCAGTGCGGGCTCCTGGTATCCGGCAAAGCGGCAGCGGAGGTATTGCACATGATGGCGCGAGGTGTGCTTGCCTAACCGCCCAGCAAAAAATCCTCGGCAGCTGCCCGCTTTGTGGCCATGTAATGGCCCCGTCCGGCATGCGCACCGCTTAAGACCAAGCAAAGCGATTGGCGCCAGAAGGTCGTCGATATTCAGCGCCCTGAGCCGCGGCGTTTACCAAGCCGTTAATGCAGCAGCGGCCCATGCAATAAGCCTGCCGGGCCCCGATAATCAGGCACTGGTGTGTCTTTCTTGGCCCTTGCAGGTCTCACGATCCTTGGCCTTCCTAAGGGCGAGGCGGGCCATTGCAAAATGAATGGGGCCGCCCCCGGTTCATCCGCGGGTGCGGCCCCGCTGCCCCACCCAGCGACCAGAAAGGCGCTCACCCGCGCCGAGGGACAGCTTAAGCTGCAGACAAGCACAACCCGCACTGCCTGGGAGTTAAGAATGCGTCCTTGATTACCGTCAGCCTTGGCATCCGGTTAAATGCTGCCGCATCGCCAAGCGGTCGCTGACCGCCCGCAAAGTTCAGGGCCATCTGACTTCGGCATGCAGTGGTCAAGAACAGCGGCCGTTGCCGTGGGTCAAAATCTCGAGGCAGGAGGCTCGTCCGGCAGGGTTCAATTTCACGTCACCGCTAGCCATGGTAGATTGAAGTCGGTGCGCCATTAAGGTGCCGATTAACCGGTGCGGGGATGATCGATGCAACGTCGGGCGCCAGACCACCGGCTGTCGGTTGGCTGTCGGGTCGGGCGTCAACTACTCCCGGGGCCGGCGCGATGAGACGGCATAAATGAAACCGAACAGCTCTTATGAGCGCAATCGCGCGCGTTCATGTAGCGGTCGAGGCGCGTGATCCGCATGAGCGAGTATCGTCTGCTTGCTGGGCTGATCATGGTGATCTTGAGCCCGCTGCCGGCAGCGGCGCAGACCATTGCACCCACCGTCCCTGCCGGTGATCCCCTGACGCCAATCTGTTCGATGATCGAGGTAGCCGCGCGACTGAATGCTTTGCCGGTCGATTTCTTTACGCGGCTGATCTGGCAGGAGAGCCGTTTTCAGCCTGACGTTGTTGGGCCGCTGACCCGCGGCGGCGAGCATGCCGAGGGCATTGCGCAATTTATGCCGGGCACGGCCGTCGAGCGTGGCCTGTTCGAGCCATTCAATCCGGTCGAGGCGCTGCCGAAATCCGGCGAGTTTCTGGCCGAGCTGCGCGACGAATTTGGCAATCTCGGACTTGCCGCCGCGGCGTATAACGCCGGACCGCAGCGGGTGCGCGATTATCTTGCTGGCTTGCGTGACCTGCCATCGGAGACCCGGCATTATGTCTTGGCTATCACTGGCCGTCCGGTCGAGGAGTGGGCCATGCCGGTTCAGGAGGCCGGGAAAGACAGCGCAGCCACAAGCGCACCAGAAAGTGCCGGGGAATCGCAGAGCGAACCGCAGAGCAAATTAGCGCCGCCAAACTGTCGGGATGTCGTGGCGCTGCTTGAGCGGGCGCCCAATCGGCTGGCCGCGCAATGGCTGGGGCGCAGCTTCCCGAGCTGGTGCAAAGCGCTGCGCCATCCCAATGTCAGTGTCTGCGGGCCGGTGCACATGATCGCGCCGTCGCTGCGGACCGCCAGCCTCGTGATGCCGCGCAGTCACGTGCATCTGTCGCGCTCATCGTCGCGATAAATGGGTGGGAAACCGACCTGCTGTGGCCTGCAGCGGTCATGACGCTAAAAGCATGGCCCGTAAAAATGCTGGCCCGGCTACGCCGCAATCATAAGACGGTGGTTTGCAGATGTGACAGGAAAGCGGCGGCCAATAATGGAACGGGGCGAGTAACAAATTACCGGCATTCAAACAAACACGCGTAGCGCAGAAGTGCGGCGCGACCCCGCACGTACGGTGATCGCGCCGCCCATCGGCCGGCCGCGCCTGAAATTCGTGCCGATGTAGTAAGACATGTTTGCTCTAGAGGCTGATAAGTAAAATGCGTAATTTGCGGGTGTGATCAGCGGTAGCGTCATGCCGGCGTCGCCAATATTGTTGCAGCGCGATTGCTGCGCCGCGGCAGCATGATCGTCAGGGGGCAGGGATGGTCGGCCATGATATTGAAAAATTTTCCGGTCAAGGTCCTGCATGACGCCGGCCCAAATCGGGGCCGGCGCCACGGGCGCGGCCGGGTAGCAGGCACGGCGGGCCAGCCCGGCCGGCCATGCATTCAACGCAACCTATTATTTCACCGTTCCTCGCCGGCTTGAGGCTGCCGCGTGCCGATCAAAATAAGTCCCAAACGAAACCGTTCTACACGAAACTAACGCGGTACGAGGTGATTCGTCCGCCGCTCATCGCTTTGGTGGGGAAAAAAGTAATACGCGGTCTGCGGCTCTGGCCGCTGACGGCCGTTGCGGTGGGAGGAACCCTGACGGCTGCCTGGGTGTCTCTTCTGGGCTACGAAGCTGTTCGGCTGTTTGAGATCGCGCTTTGACGCTTCCGTGCTGGTGTCCGGCTACCTGCCCAGTGGGCATTTCAGCTCGAATCGACGCTAAGACTGCTGAGTAGGAAGGCGGCGAGAGACCCGACTATTGTGCCGGTTGTCGTGGCACGACTGACGTGGCGATACCGAGGGCGCTCAGGAGGGGCCCGAGATGCTCCTCGTAGCGGCGCCAGCGACCCACCGCGCTGTTATAGATCGGTTGGCGGACCTGTGTGACGCTTGCGGTTTGTACCGGCCGATCCGTCTCATAAAACGACAGGCAGCGTTCGTCCCAGGGCAGCCCGCAATAAGCAATGATGCGCCGCGCCTGACCTTCCAGATCCGCCACCACGTCCTCGTAGCGCACGTCGAGCATGCGCCCTTGCGGCAGTACCCGGCGCCAATGTTTCATCAATTGCTCGTAGCGTTTGTAATAGCGGCCGAGTTCACCCAGGTTGTAGGTGTGATTTTGCTCTCCGGCGAACAATTTGGAGAAGCATGAGAGGCAGGTGTCAACCGGATCACGGATTGTATGGATGATCTTGGCATTCGGCAAAGCTAGGTGAATAAGCCCAATCAGCAAATAATTCATCGGCATCTTGTCAGTTAACCGCTCAGCTTGTGGTGCCTTCCCTTTAGTTGTGAGTTCGCGTGCCACGGCGACGTAACGACCACCGATCTGCCGCAATGCGGATGCATCGAGCGCAGGAACGAATTCTGGGAAAGGAATCGTATTGCCGTCTCTTCCCCGCGCGGTAGGAATGGCGTCACTGAGGGCTTGCAATTCGCCGGCGCCGTGCACCATAGGATGACTGGCGATAATCTGTTCGACCAGCGTGGTTCCTGAGCGCGGCATGCCGAGGACGAAGATCGGCATCGCCGAGGGATCGCCGCTACCTGATTTCGACGCGATCAAGTCGCGGGTAAAGACCGCCGCGATGCGGTCGAACAAGCCGAGCGTAGTTGTCTCGTTATAGTCGATCGTCGCGCGCTTGCCGACATTGCCCGCGAGCAGATGCTTGAATGAGCGGGGGTAATTCTTGAGGTCCGCATAGGCCTTGCCAAGTGCGAAATCGAGCTGCATGCGGTCGTTTTGTGATATCCCTTGTGTTGCCGCGAGCCTCTCCATCGCCGCTAGATGGGGGTCGTCAGATTTGAAAGTTTTCAGATCGGCCAGATTGCAATAGACCCCGCCGATGTGCGGATTAAGCCGGAGCGCTTCGAGATACGCCTTTTTGGCTTCCTCCAAGTTGCCGAGTACCTTAAGCGCGTTACCGATCCCATTGTAGGCGTCCGCAAGCTCGGGTTTGAGTGCCAGCGCGCGATCATAGCTCACCCGCGCTTCGTCGAACCGTTTCATCTCGTGCAGTGTGTGGCCACGGTTCGACAGCGCTTCGGCATAGTCTGGCCGCAGCGCCAGCGCGCGGTCGTAGCTCGCCAGTGCATCGTCGAACCGTTTCAGCTCGTGGAGTGTGAGCCCGCGATTGCGAAGCGAATCGGCATCTTCCGGTTGTAGCGTAAGCGCCTGATCGTAATTTGCCACTGCTTCGTCGAATCTCTCCAGCCCATGCAAGGTGAGACCACGATTAGAGAGCACCTCGGCATAGTCTGGCCGCAGTGCCAGCGCACGATCGTAGCTCGCTAGCGCCTCCTCTAGCCGGTGCAACTCCCTCAGAGTGTTGCCTCGATTTGAATGCGCTTCGACATAATCAGGCCGCAGCGTAAGTGCGCGGTCGTAGCTCGCTAGCGCTTCCTCGAACCGCGTCAGCTCGTGCAGGGTGATGCCGCGATTGGAAAGCACCTCGGGATAATCCGGCCGCAGCGTAAGTGCGCGGTCGTAGCTCACCAGCGCCTCTTCGAACCGCTTGAGCTCTTGCAGAGCAAGCCCACGATTCGAGAGCACTTCGACTTGATCCGGTGCCAGCTCAAGCGCGCGGTCATAGCTTGCCAGCGCCTCCTCGAACCTCTTAAGCTCTTTGAGAGCTATGCCCCGATTGTTCAGGGCGAAAATATCATCAGGTTTTTGCTTGAGCGCGAACTCTATTTGATTGACCGCTTCCGCATGGTTGCCGCGCTGATGAGAAATGAGACCAAGCAAATGCAGGCTTTCGAAATGATCGGGCTGCATTGCCAGAATTTGCTGATAAATCTTCTCCGCATCGGCCAATCGGCCGGCTTGATGGAGGCCCAATCCGTCAGCAAACAACGGTGCGACTTCGGACGAGGCCGCAACGCGTTTGTTCTTGTGCTTGCCGCTTGGGCGCGCTGAACTTTTCGGCACAGGCTTGCGGGCAATGCGGGTCTTAGGCTTGTTCTTCATGTGGTGGACTGACGGCATTTTGTGACAAGGTGGCGGGCAAACTATTGGATTTGCCAGGCCTGTTCCAGTTCTTGCAGCGGCGCCAATGTCACATTTCGCTAAGCTTCGGTCGGTGGGGAGGTAGCCGGCACATAAGCGGCGATGAGTAGTCTGGTATGCCTACTGCTTCTGCCTATAACTTATTGATATATCATATAAATATAGATGACCGCGACCCTTGCGGCGGGTCTTTTGCCCTTGACGCATGGTTGGCAAAGTGCGAAAAATAACCAGGCGCGGTGAGCTTAGTAGGTGGGGAGTTCACCATGAATAGGAGTGCTCTACTTGCGACGGCGTCCGCCTTCGCAGCGCTCGCGCCATTGTCAGCGGGTGCGGTGACGTTGGATTGGAGTGTGTCGGGCCTGGGCTCCGGCACGATCACTGCAACCACGCCAGGCGTAGCCGGCGTACATACAGCTACAGGGATCACTGGTACATTCCAGGGCAGCGGTCTTACACTGCTTCCGGCTAACTCCTGGGGTGGAAATGATAATCTCGTCTACTACCCGGTTTCGGCCAGTCCTACCGGGCTCAATCTTTTAGATTTTGACGGTGTATCTTTCAGCTACAATGGCGGCAAAGGTGTGGGAAACCTGTACGGATATACCACGGGCGCCACTCCCGGCAGCTGTTGCACGGTGGCAGCATACCAAGTGAAATACAACAGTCAGAACTCCGGAAAGACAACCCACGGGACAGTTGCGTCGGCATCGGTTTCGGTCGCCGCCACCCCGTTACCTGCTTCGCTACCGCTATTTGCCGGCGGCGCAGCCGTCGTTGGTTTGGTGGCGCGACGCAGGAAGAAGAAAGCCGCTGCTGTCGCAGGCGCTTGAACACAACAACATCATCGCGACAACAAAGCCCCGGCCTTGCGCCGGGGTTTTTTGTCGGCGCGACGGCTTTGGCTGAAACTGGCTATTGATGTGGCGGACAACGTCTCCGCTCTCCGCATCGAAGTGCCATCGGATGATTGTCGCCAGCCGGCCATACAACCCCGCGACGACGGGTCGCTGCTCGTCCATTTTATGGTGCAGTCAACGGCCGAGGCTGTTTAGCCAGTCGGCCACAGCGAGATTGAATTTCTGGCCCCAATAGCCGCCCAACTGCACAGCAGCCGCATAATAATAGCCATCAAACCAATAGGCATCGATGGCCCACAAGGCGGCGGTCAAGGCCAGCAACCGGAAGAGCGTAGGCATGTCTCCAATTTAGCGGGACGAGGCTAATGACGATTAAACGACGCGGGCGGCGTGTCGCGGTGCAGTGTGTCGTTCCGAGAAGATGAGCCGATCCCTCTCGGATTAGTGTTAAGTCGGGAAACCGCTGGCATGGAGCCGCGGCATTATCGATTGTCCGACACACCCTCATTTGTCATTATGTTTCGGAAATTCAGCCAATAATCCGGCCGGCCGCAATGAACGCGCAAATTCACGACGACATCACGCAGCGGCTCGAAGGAATCAAAGCCAGCGGGCAGATCACCGACTATTGGGTGAGCTGGGTCGGCTGTGGCGGCAAGCTTGATCCGAGAGTTAACAGTTGGGTTGCGGAGGATCATGCCCGCGCGCGAAAGGCTCATTGCGTCGCTCGATGGCCTGGTGGCAATCGGCAATATCCTCGTCGGCATCGACGACAAATGACGGGACGAACGGCTAGGCTAAACCGCGGTGGTCGCGGTACCGTTGGCGCATTCCTTGCTCATCAGCGCAAATCTTAGCCGCGCGCGGCCGATACCAATCGCATGACCAGCCAAAGCCCGGCCAGGGCCAATGCGGCATAAGCCAATTGATGTGGGTTGTCGCAAGGGTGGGGTGCCAGCGAGCAGATCTGATTCGCCCAGCTTAATTCATCGGCCGAACTAACCAAGGCAAACACAACGCTGGCCACACCCAACAGAATCGCGAGCAAAAGAACGAAGCTTGCCATATGCTTCCTCCCTCACAGATGAGTAATCACAACGGAAAGGGAAGCGGAGCTATACTTAATCATCGCGCGACGGATTGTACCCCTCTCATTTACAGCACCAAAAGTCGATATAGTTTGGGTTGCAGAGGGTTCGACCCGGACCAAGCGCAAGCGGTGCCGCTTAGCGATTGTGCCCGCAGCATAATCCCAAGGCGGCACAAGAACTTCGCCCATGCTGAACGGGGGCTCCTCCCAGTCTGCGGCAACTTGCGGTCCGGTGCTAGCTGAGCGGCCAGCGGTTGGTGTGGCACGATGAGGCGAGTATCTAGGACTATGTTCCTGGTAGGCAGCACCGAGTGGGGCTTGTGGGGGGCACGCTAATTTGTGAGTATGGCGTTAGGCACGGTTTCCGAGAGTGGAAACCTTTTCCATGTCGAAGTTTCTTGCTGCAGTCGCGGTGTTGCTGCTGACGAGCGCGGCAGCCACAGGGCCCAGTTTGGCCTCGACGCTCATACTCGATGACACCTTTTCCTACACTTACTCAGCAATCGAGGGAAATGGGCCGAAGATAACTGATGATCTAAGCAGGTCTTTTTCGATCAAATTTAACACACCGATCAGCGACAAGAATTTCATCACTGCAGCACCTGCCGAATCCTCCGGAATAACCTGTGGCGGAAAGGGCAAGCCGTCGTGTGGGAACGGCTACGACACCGTTTCGGGTAACCTAATCGTTAAGCTCGACTTCGAGGAGTTGGAGAAAGTAAATAACAAAACGACCGTGCTGGGAACCGGCGATCTTAGCGTGGTCGGAACCTACGTTGCGAACTACGACGGGACGGCTGACTATAACGGCGCCCCCTGTACTACCAGTCCTGGTAACCAGACCGACTGCATTGTCTGGCACAACGAGAAAACCGGTGCAGATTCGCTTACAATCCCGGTCACGCTCTCAGACGGCGACTCGCTCGACGTAACCCTGTTTAACGCTCAGGACTGGGACATTACCCCGAAGATCAGCTTCGATCTCACCGATCCACCGGCTCCCACTCCGATACCAGGAGCGCTGTCGCTTTTCGCAGGCGGGCTGGGTGTGCTTGGGCTCGTTGGCCGGCGCAGAAAGCGGATCGCCGCTACGGCGTAAGCAACGGTAGATCGCTCAAAGAAAAAGGCCCCGGAAACGATCTGGGGCCTACTGTTAAAGTTCGTAACTCCCAGCACTGGCACAGCGTCCTCAATGTGGTGCGGCGCTATCTCGTGGCGCTGTCGTTTGACATCGATATTTATTGGCACATTGGGGCGGGGGCGCAGATCTATTCGGTGTGAGCATCGGCTGCCGGCAAAGGCTCGAAATGAAACGGGCTGGCGATTAACCAAATGATGATTGAAGTTCTCACGGTGATTGTAGTTTTGGGTCGATATTCTACTGTGCATCGAAGGCAGGCAAAGCTCCCGTGGGGTGCAAAACTATGTTCGATCAGACATTGAGTCTCGTCATCGGCGGCATTATCGGCTACGGCATTCGCGCCTGCATCTCCCATTACCGTCGGGCTGCAGCCAAACGACGGCTCGGCATCACTTGAAATGCCTTGACCAAAACGCGCATTCCATAGGATGACGCGGTGCGGCTTTATCGTCCACGAACTCGGCGTCAAGAGATAATGCGGCGCGCAAATGTAGCGGCAATGCGAAGGCTCTGCCAAATTGCGGCGTGGCTTTTGCTGTTGGCGATTGTCGTGCTGTCGGTAGTGCCGCCAGATGTTCGGCCAACCACCCCGGCACCTCATGACCTCGAGCATGCGGGCATCTTCGCACTGACCGGTTTAGCCTTCGGGTTCGGCTATGAGCGCCGACACCTCCTCCAAGCCATAGCGCTTGTCGGGTTTTCGGGCGCGATCGAATTGCTGCAATTGGCCATTCCGGGTCGCCACAGTCGGCTGAGCGACTTTGTCGTCGACGCGCTCAGCATCAGCATCGGCGTCGGGGTGGCAGCCGCACTCGGGGAGTACAAAAAATACTCACGTGCGGTATTGAGTTTGATTAATAACTCCTGAGCCATTGGCCGGGCGAAGCCACCGTCTTCGGCGGTAAGGCCGTGGCGCACTGCATTGCAGCGGCAGAGGCATTCCCTGCTAACAGGGAAATTTGCAGGGAATATCTTTGATTTGAGCCTGTGCGACGGCTTTTCATGTGGGATCGCCGAGCCAATTCAAGGATCTGCGGGCAAATTCCCTAAGAAGGATAACAGGGAATTTTTTGCGCGGATCAGGGAACGCAATTATCCCGAACAGGGAATGTGCGCGGGCGAACAGGGAATTGAGCGGGGACCTAATTCGCGATACGTCCGGGGACGGGGGTCGGCCGGCGGTAATTTCATTCAAGGCGTGATATCCGGTCGTGATCGTCGTTGCGGGCGCACGCTGCTACCTCGCTCTTGGCCACGGCAAATTCGACCAGCTGCCACCTTCCGCGGCGCCCCCTAACCGGATCCGGACGGTCGAAGAACGGGGCACTCGGCAGGAGGCAAATGGCAACGCGAGTCCTTATTTCACCAGGGATCGAACCGTTTCAATCGGCATAAGCATTACTCGTTCGCCCAGTGGGCAGCGAATGAAACCGTGGCGCTCGTAAAAGAGGACGGCAGCATCGTCGATGGCATGGGCAACAACGCCTCGCACTCCAGCAATTTCAGACGCTGCGAGGCACCGTTGCAACGCATCTACTAACAGCGCCGAACCTATTCCTCGGCCCGTATATTCCGCATCTACTGCAAGGCGCCCGATCAATAACAGCGGTACTTGCTCGGGCATGCCGCGCCGTAGCTTTGCTGAAGGCAAAGCGCTACGCTGTTCGATGGCCGCCGAGATTGAGAAATAACCGATAACACGATCGGGCTTGGCAGTTGTACACAACACGTAGGTCCGCGCGGAGAGCCCCTCGCTTGAGCGTGCGCGTAGCCACTGGTCGAGTGAAGGATGAACGCCGTTGAAAAATCGCGATACTTCGTGCCTGACAGTAAGCGGCTCTGGTGCCCGAAACGGGGCGGATACGGCGCTCACGCCAACCATGGCGGCTTGCGCCTGAACCGGGTGCGGACCTTAGCGGACGGCTTCGGCGGCGCATCGAGCAAGGCGAGAAAGCGCAAGTGCGCATCGCTATCGAGGAAGAATGTGCGCTGGTCGAAGATAGTTTCCTCGGCCTGCCGACGGGCGCTTTCCAGCATGAATTCGGAAAGCTTTTGCCCGCGTATCGCGGCGGCCCGGTTGAGAATCGTTTTCGTCTCCGCGGAGGCGCGGATTTGAATGACGTCGTCTTTGCGTCGCGCCGATTCGGGCATGGGCTACAGCCGTACAAGTTATCCAATTTAAGCGAACTGTACCGACATTGTCAATACACCAACGTCGAGCCGTAAATGAGCACGAGCCTCGGGCGTTTCAGCTGATCTTATCCTCCGGTCGTGGCGCTTCGCCGCCTTTGCGACGCATCAGGCGATCAAACGCGGTGAAATCCGCCCGGTCCCGGCGCTCGGCGAAGAAGGCTGCCGTGTTCATAGCCGCCAGCTTTTCGGAAACGGCAGTTGCCACGAACTG
>Ga0187784_10000396_pt1 | contig 31893 bp, 29 predicted proteins | sample 1015_SJ02_MP15_2_FD_132964 | JGI IMG/M metagenome (GOLD analysis project Ga0187784, IMG submission 132964) | Tropical peat soil microbial communities from peatlands in Department of Meta, Colombia - 1015_SJ02_MP15_20_MG | ecosystem: Environmental > Terrestrial > Soil > Wetlands > Peat | place... | reverse complement strand
CTTACGTTGTGGGACACCATCTTCCTGATGGCCTCTATCATCGGTCTGTCCTTGGATATGGATATTGGGACTGAGCATACCTCATCGGTAGACATTTGGGCAGACAGTTTCCCATCGCTGACGAGCCACACTGCGTCGCCTAGGGTGACGAGTGCCTCGTGGACGCCATGCGTTACTCTCGCCCCGCCCAACTTCGTTTCACTGAATGCTCGGAGGATGTCATCGAATGGCTGCTCGAACTTGCACCAGCCTATCCATATTGGAACCTCCCCAGACTTTGACCAGAGCGTCTTGTAATACTCCTTCGGCTCTGAGTCAACTATCTTCTTCAGGATTCCGTACGAGCCGTAGGCTGGGTGCAATGTGACGTTGGCAACCTCAGGTCTTCTCGAAGGAACCCTGCCTCCCGCTGGGAGGAAGTGCACGTCAATATTCTTGATGTAGGACGCGGTCAGCACCACCGGATCGTCCCCTTGAATCCTTGGGGGGTCCGCGCCGAATATCCCCGGCAGGAGTTCGGAGATTCGCTTCGTGATCGTCGTTTTCCCCGGCCTCGGGCTCGAATTCGAGCGAACCGCTCATAAATATTCTATCCATTCGAGCATTGCCCAGGGACCTCGTCCACCAATGCTTCCCAAAGCTCGTTCTCACCCTTTCCAACCCTGTTCCGATTGCCGCCTCCGTTCCATATTTGCAGGATTCGGCGTCACTGCGGTCTCGCCCCTCGCGTCTGAGGGTGCAAAGTGACGAACATCAAGCAAAACTAGTCCATTCGGAAAAAAGGGGGCGGAGAGTGGCTCAATTCTCTTCCAGTCCAACCCAGAACCCGTGCAGCAGGTCCAGGGCTTCCCTGATGCCACTCTCGAACGACTTCTCAGAGGCAGGGTCTCTCCCCACTATGTCGGAGACCTCCTCCATTGCGTCTTCGTGCTGGCTTTCCAGCTCCCTGTGGAAGGTGAAGTACTCGATGTCCATCTGCGGGAACCGCCTCTCCTTGATGGCCCGCAGGCCTGGGATGAGCTGGTCCCACATTGGGATTGCCATGTTCTCGAGGCCGAAGGAGGCCCCCAGCGCCTTGGCGTGATCTCTCCCTCCGTAGAGCCTCCAGAGCCCGTTGAGGTATGCGTTGGTGCTCGGCTTTACCCCTTCAGATATGATCCTGGTAGGATCAATCTCGACGGATCTGAGGAACTTCCTGAAGAGCAACTCGTGCCTCTTCGATGGATTTCCGTCCCCCAGCTCCGATGTCAGGACCTTTGTCAGTTCGAAGGCCTCGTCTTCGTCTGCCGTGTTCACCAGCAGATTGGCGAGGATTGCCGGAAAAGTCCTGGAGAAGTGGAAGAATTCTCTCGCGAAGTCGTCGAATTCTACGTCTGTAACCTCGCCTCTAGAAAACCTCCTGAGGAGATCGTTGTTTATGGCCGGGTGCGCAAGGACGATTTCCTTCATCCTGTCGTGCAGAGTGGATTGACTTATTTGATTCACCGTTTCACCTCCTGAACAGGAAGAACCTGTCCGACATGGTCTCGAAGTAGAAGGACGACCTCCGTCCCGGATGTGGTCAGTGAGGCGCCGTGGTCTACGAGTGAAATCAGCTCCATGTCTCGCAGAATCCGCGTGTTGAGCTTGAGGGTAGAAAGTGGGACGCCCGTGGCTACTGAAAGGGCCACAAGCCGGGGTGTGATTGGCCTGCCGCTGGGCTCTGAGAGGTGTTCGAGGATCAGTCTTTGGTTCTGGTTAAGCGCTTTCGCTAGGAGGCGTGCGATTCCTGCCCTTCCTTCATCCGATATCGGCGGGACATTACCTCTTCACTGGCATCAACCCCGCGGCCTTTTTGAGCATTTTGGACAGGATGACCTGTCCATCCGTTTGGGAAGGCCCCAGAACCAAGCCAGATACGGACTGGGTGCGCTCCCTATCGTCCACCTCAGCCAGACATGGCCGCTGGCTCACAGAGCCGCCACGACCGCTACGATTCCGAAGCCAAGGACCGCCGCCAGACTCAGCCAGTAGGCAACGCTCCAACCGGTGCCCGACGCATTCTCCCCCATTACGCGCCTGTTCGCACTCATAAGTCCCATCACCACGCCTGGCCCTACCAGCACGAAGACGAAAACCACCATGAGCTCCAGAACCAGGGAAAGAGGCTCCGGGTAGAGGATTGGAATGACAACTGCGGGAGCAGACTCGGCCACGTACACCCACAGGAAGCTCTCCTTCTTCCACCCCATCGTGTCGACTATCGCCCAGGAGCTCCCCAGAGAGATAACCACAAGCGCGAGGAAGGCGGCAGCAACCAGCCCTACGGCGAACACATAAGGCGCGTAGCTGCCAGCGAGGGACGAAAGTGCCAGGGCGAGGGCCTTCGGGTCTGCGAGGTTGAGCGAGGAGCTGAGGCCCGATGTAGCCATTGCCACCACAATCATCCCGAGCTCGCTCGCGACGGCGCCGACAAGAGTCTCCGTCCTCATGGCCCAAAGGCGAGTGGTCCTCTTCTCCGCCGTGGCCGAGGCCTGATAGAACAGCATGAAAGGCATCACAACGGCTCCCGCACACGCTGCCAGCAAGAAGAGATATCCCGGGTTAGCGCTAACATAGAACGGGGTGGAAGAAACCAATCCCCTTGCGAGAAGGGAACCAGCGTAAGACACGATAAGAACCGCGGACACCGCCAGCAGAGCCCTCTCCGTCGTGAGGTACTTCCGGCGGACAACCACCCCGACATATGCCGCGTATGCCAGCGGAACCGAGACGAGGGGAGGTACACCGATGAGCTCCATGCCAACGGCAATCCCCGCATACTCTGCAATGTAGCTCACCACGCTGACAACAGCCATCGGCAGGCTGGCGATTGCGGCGACGCGCTTGGAGTAATTCTCTCGGATGACCTCTCCTAGCCCCTTCCCTGTCGTCATCCCTACGCGCCCGCTCGCCTCCTGAATCACGAACAGTGGAACGATCAGCATGAGGAAGAACCAGATGAGGCCGTATGAGTAGGTCGCGCCGACGGTGGCGGCAGTGAGAATGCTGGGGGCGTCCACGTCCGCGATCATCACTATCCACGCTGGGCCGAAGGACGCCACGAACTCTTTCAGTCTGGAGGAAGACACGACTGGACCTTCGCCCTCAGTCTACCAGACTCCTACCCTCGGCAGGCCTTCGTTCTCCCCCTTTCTTCCTTGGAAAGCAAGGTCGAAGGCGGGGTGGTTCTTAGCTGGCAGCTCTCCCCTCACCCTAGACGGGGAGTGCGGATCAATGGTTGCGAGCCTGCGTGCCTCCATCTCGGACGTGTTCTGTCTCCATATCTGGGCGTAGGATATGAAAAACCGCTGCTCGGGGGTCAGACCATCTATCCTCCTAGGACCCCCGCCACGGTTCTTCATTCTCCTCTTGAGAGCGTCGAATGCGATGCCCACTCCTCCAAGGTCGGCGATGTTCTCGCCTAGGGTCAGTCTCCCGTTGACGTGCAGCCCCGGGAGGATCTCCTGGGCACCGTAGGCTTTTACTACAGCGTTCGCCTTTTTGTTGAATCTTCTCTCATCCTCTTTCGTCCACCAATCCTTCAGATTTCCGTCGCCGTCGTATTTCCTCCCCTGGTCGTCGTAGCCGTGGGTAATCTCATGTCCAATGACGACGCCAATGGCTCCGTAGTTCACGGCGTCGTCAGCCGTATGGTCGAAAAAGGGGGGTTGGAATATCCCTGCGGGGAAGACGATTTCATTTACCGTTTCCTCGAAGTAGGCATTCACGGTCGGTGGTGTCATCAGCCACTCGTTTCTGTCCACCCTCCTTCCAACGCGGCTGGCCTGCCTGTGGACCTCGAACGAGGCAGACCTGAGGACGTTCCCTGCGTAATCGTGAGGATCTATTAGGATTGCAGAATAGTCACGGAACTTCTGTGGGTGACCTATTTTTACCCTGAACCTGCTGAACTTCGCAAGGGCCAGATTCCTGGTCTTCTCCGACATCCAGGGGACGCTCTCAAGTCTCTTTCTGAACACCTCCCTCAGGTCGTCTACAAGGACGTTGGCACGACGACGTGCAACTCCAGGGAAGTTCTCCTCGACGTAGAGTTTTCCTAGAGCTTCGCCCACCGATGTATCGATGACTCGCAGCGCACGCTTCCATCTGGGCTGTTGCTTCCTCTGCCCAGTGAGCTTGCTCTGAAAGAAGTCGAAGCTCTCTCCTTCGATGGTAGAATGAAGGTAGGGGGCTGCCGCGTGGAGTGCTCGCCAGCACAGGTAGGCCTTCCAATTGTCAGAGTCGCCCCTTCTTACCAGGGTATCAAGAGTTTCGAAGAACTCTGGCTGGCATACTATGACATACGAAACTGGTGGGACCCCTATGGCTTGGAGAAAATGCCCCAGAAAGAGAGAAGGATACTCGTCCTTCAGTCCCACGACCGCCTTTCTGTTGTAATTCCTCTCCCTGTCACGAAGCTGTGTACGGGTCCTGCTCGCCCTGGCGAGCGTGGTCTCTACCCTCATTACACCTGCGGCCCAATTCTCCGCCTGCGACTTCGTTAGTCCCTTCAGGGCAAACATCCGGACCACGTGGTCAATGTACTGCTTGCGTATTCTTGCGAAGTTATCCGCAAGATAGTACTCCCGGTCTGGAAGGGATAGTCCTCCCTGCTCGAAGTAGAAGGCGTAGTGGGAACTGTCCCTATCATCCGCTTTTGAGAACGCGTTGAACCCTGCCTGGACCCCCCTTTTCCGGAATAGTACAATGACCTCTGCGACTTCCTCCGGCGAGCTCACCCTGGTCGCAGCCTGCCAAAGGTCCTCAATCGGCTTGAATCCAGCCGCCTCTATCCTCTTCGTATCCATCGCGGAGCGGTACAAGTCTCCTATCATCCTAACGGTTGAAACCTTCGTGCTTGCGGCTTCATGGGCGCATCTTTCCGCTATGATCTTCAGGCGCGATAGGTTCCAATCGAAGAGCTCGTTGAAGGCGCCGTACCGCGGCCTATCCGGCGGGAGCGGATGGGTGTCCAGCCATTTTCCGACGGCGTATCGATAGAAGTCCTTCCTGGGGTCGGCTGCCATGTCCATGTAAATGGTGGAGAACTTCGGCCCCTGTGCCCGTCCCCCCGCCCCCTTTCCCCCCATCAGACTTCCCTTCAGGCCCCGCAGAGGAGGACTATTAGGTTGGTGAGAACCCTTTGCAAAGACCAAACCGTTACAGGAGGTTGACGGCGAAGCCAAGGATGAACCCCACAAACACCCCTGCGTACGCGACCCCCAGCCTGTTCGAGGCCGTCCCCGCCAGAATGTGCCTGAGCATGGGGAGGATGACGTAGAGCATGGTACCCACCGCAAGCCCGTAGAAGACCAGGTCGAAGATGGTGGCGTTGAAGAAGTATCCAACCGTACCTCCGAGTATGGTGGGGAGCCCTCCGATCATCAGGGCCCCTGCAATTACGCCACCCTTCCCTTCCGTCGAACCAAGGAATGGCGAAGCTATGGGGAACCCCTCGGTCGAATTCTGGAAGATGAACCCTACCAGGACGACCAACGCGGACCCCGTTAGCCCGAACCCCACGCTCAGCGCGCCAAAGAGAAGTCCCTCGGTTAGATTCTGAAACGCTATCCCGAGTGCTATAACAAGGGCAAGCTCTGTCGGCGTAACCGCCATCTTCCTCCTGCCTCCAGCAGCGAAGAGGACGAGGAATCCCGCAGTCATCGACACGGTAAACACCATATCGTAACTAGGGGATGAGCCGTACCCGTACAGAGAGCCGTTGTAAAGCGACCCGGCAGCGTCCAGGAAGACGTCCCCTATCAGGAAGATGAGAATCCCCACCGCGACGGCGTTGAGGAAGCTCACTCTCCTTTCATCTTGGTCCTTTCTCAGGATAATGGGGAGGGACAGGTAGATTGAGAGCCCCATAATGGTTGAAAGCGCAATCGCCTCTGCGAATGTGGCCATTCCGGCGACCGAAGATAACATATGTTATAACCGTTTGCTGAAAGGAGCCGGCATGGCCCTGCAAACCTTAATGGCGAGGGTCCGTGTCATCCTGACCGCATGTCTGTCCGGACGAGGCTCACCAGTGCGACCGGGAAGCAAGCAGAACTCTACAGGGACCTCCCCAACGGCAGGGTCCAGTGCACAGCTTGCGCCCGAAACTGCCAGATTGCCGAGGGGCAGATCGGGTTTTGCGGGGTCAGAGGAGTAGTCGGTGGGAAGCTCTACCTGCTGGTTTACGGCCGAGTCATGGCCGGGCACATCGACCCAATTGAAAAGAAACCAGTGGTACACTACAGGCCAGGCTCGAAGGTTTTTTCCATCGCGACGTCGGGGTGTTCGTGGGCCTGTTCCTACTGCCAGAACTCTGACATCAGCCAGCTCAGGAAAATCGAAGGGATAGAGGCCACTCCCGAAGAGCTCGTCCAGAATGCCACCTCGCACGGCTGTGAGGGGATGGCCTACACCTACAACCAGCCGACAATATTCATGGAGTACGCAAGGGACGTGGGCAGGCTGGCAAGGACGAGCGGCCTGTTCAACATATTCGTCTCCAATGGCTACGACACCCCGGAGACAGTAGCTATGATGGACGACTTCCTCGACTGCGTCACGGTGGATTTCAAGGGGAGCGGGGAGACGAGCTTCGTCAGGCGCTACATCGCCATACCCAACGCAGACCCAATCTTCCAGAGCCTCCTCGAGATCAAAAGAAGGGCGAAGGTTCACGTAGAGATAACCGACCTGATAGTCCCGAAGGTGGGGGACTCGCTGGAAGCGGCCACCAGGCTGTGCCGGTGGCTGTACGACAACCTGGGCCCGGACGTACCCGTCCACTTCCTGAGGTTCCATCCCGACTACAAGATGATGGACTTCCCATGGACCCCGGTAGAGACGCTGGAGAAGCACGTCCGAATCGGGAGGGAGGCGGGCCTGAACTACGTCTACATGGGCAACGTCACTGGCCACCCGGACGAGAGCACATACTGCCCCGGCTGCAGGGGCGTGCTGATCAAACGCTACGGGTACGAGATCTTGGAGTACAACCTCGACGGCAAGAACAGGTGCAAGGCGTGCGGCTACAAGACTCCGATAATCGGTCCGCTCAGCAAGTCGCACACCGAAGACAGGTTCGTCCCTGTGATTAGCTAGTGACCTTCATTTCGAGCTTCTGCTTGATGAACTTCTCAGCGTCCAAGAGCGCCTTGCACCCGTCCGCGGCCGCAGTGATTGCCTGCCTGTATCGATAGTCGTGGACATCTCCTGCCACGAAGACGCCGGGGACGCTGCTTTCTGTCCCGTTCCTTACGGCCACATACCCCTTCGGGTCGAGCTCCACCTCCCCTCTGAGCATCTCCGTGTTCGGGTCGTAGCCTATGGCTACGAACAGCCCGTCCACCGGGAGCTCGCTCTCCTTCTCCATCCTGAGGTTCTTGACCCGCACCCCCTGCACCTTCGTATCCCCGATCACATCCTCCACGACCGAATCCCAGATGAAGCTGATCTTGGGGTTGGCGAAGGCTTCCTTCCTCAGGGCAGCGCTCGCCCTGAGCTCCCCCCTCCTATGGATTACCTGGACTTGTGAGGCGAACTTTGTCAGGAAGTTGGCCTCTTCCATTGCCGTGTCCCCTCCACCGACCACCGCGATTCTCTTCCCTCGGAAGAAGAAACCGTCGCAGACGGCGCAGTTCGACACCCCCTTCCCCATCAGCCGCATCTCAGACGGGACGTTTAGACGCCTTGGGTTGGCCCCCGTCGCCAATATCACGGCGAGTGCCTTGGTGGCCCCCGAATCGGTGTATACCTCGAACGGATATGTCCTGAAGTTCACCCTGACCACGTCCTCCTGGATGAGCCGTGCACCGAGCCTTTCGGCCTGCGACTTCATCCTTGCAATGAGGTCGGGCCCGAGAACGGGGTCGGGGAAGCCGGGGAAGTTCTCCACCTCGCTCGTCAGCATCAGCTGTCCGCCGTACTTGGTCCCCATGAATACGAGGGGGTCCAGATCCGCCCTGCAGCCGTAGATGGCGGCCGTGAGGCCCGCGGGCCCAGACCCAATTATCACGAGCTTCTCGACTCTGTCCTCCATGTCATTCACGCCTTCGGCCCCACCCCGCCTCATAAATCTGCCCCCATGTCGGGCTTGTCCTACAGGAGCTTTGCTTCTCTCTGGACGGTGTGCAGCTCGTCGGAGAGCTGGTTCAGGGCCTTCTCGAGCCTCTTGGTGTACTGGGGGAGGAGCCTGTCGAAGACCTCCTTCCTCATCTGCCGAGTGTAGTACTGCTGATACAGGTTCAGCTTGTCCTTCGCGGCTCTATCCACCTCCCTCTCTGTCTGGTGGATCTGGTTGACCACTTCGTAGAACTTCTGGCTGGTTGATTTCTGCTTGACTTCGTTCAGCCGCTGGAGCGCCCTGCTCCTGAACGTGTCCAAGCGTGTCCTTAGCTCGTCGAAGTACTCCCTGTCCAGGTCGTTGGGGTCCTTCGACTCGATTTCTGGCCACAGGCTGTTGATGAGGTTAGTCTTCTCTTCGAATGCCTTGATCATGGCCGACGCCAGCTCCGTAGAAGACTCTTCCTCTTCCTCCTCTTCTGCCTCGGCGGTTGTCGTCCTCGACGCGAAGAGCCCGATTAACAGGAGCGAGAACACAATTGTGGCGAAGGGCACACCGTCGTCGATTGCCCAGCCTACCGAGAGCCCGTAAGAGTAGTTCGTCTGCCCGGTCTGCCACGGGGTTACGCCGGTCAAGGTCATCGGCGCCGAGCTGGTGGAGGTCGCGCCGTGCGGGAGAGAGAGTTCGATGGTGAACGAGTTGATGAACGCACTGATCGGTGGGGTTTCAGGAATGTCAAGGGTGACCCGGCCCCCAGACACAGAGTAGTAGTGCGACCCGAGTGGGTACTGATACGTAATGGTGAAGTTGCCTCCTGCGGCTACTCCATTGTTGGGATATCCCAACGCAAGTTGAGTAAGGTCGATGGAGTCGCTGATCAGCGAAACAGACACCGGGCTCAGCAGCTTGGGCTCCGTAAGCGTCTCAACCGTCGCCGTCGCGCTCCCCGAAGCGAGCGGCTGGATGTACAGTGTAGACAGGGGCGTCGTTCCAAGGTTCTGGAACTCAATCGTGTCCGTGACCACGGGGTTTCCATGCGAGTCGGCCGAGATCGACCTCACCGCATCGAAGATCCGAAGAGGGTTGAAGTCCTGCGCGGATGAGGCCTGGATGTAGGAGACCGAGGTCACCGCGCCCGGCGTGATTTCGGAGGCGCTGGACGAGTAGGTGTTGTTGGTCCCGACGAGGCTCGCGGTCAGACCCTGAGGGGCAGTCTTGAAGCTCGTGGAGGTCGGCATCTGGACGACATTCAGGAGCGAGTCCACCTTGCTGCCTATCGAGGGGGAGGAGAGGGTGAGCACACTAATCGTCCCGTTGCTTAGCTTGGTGACAACCCCGCCGAGCAGGGTGCGGAGGACGAAGCTCGCGTTCCCGCCTGCCTGGACAGACTCGGTGCTGCTGACGGTGTAGGGCCCTCCTGCCGAGGCAGGGGTGGCAAGCGAGAAGCCACTCCCCGTCAGGTTGTAGGCCTCCACGTCCGAAGAGAGGTTGCCCAGACCGAAGGTCAGGGCGGGAATCGGTACGGCGGAAGTCTGGTTGTTGGTGAACTCCACGCTCTCGTTGACGGTCGCGAACCCGTACCTGTCGAGCGTGTAAACACTCCTTACCGATACTCTCGCACCGGTTGAAGTCGTGCCCGCCTGCGAATGGGCAGGGAGCTGCGCCGATAGCATCACAAGAACGAGCATGAACAACAGAGCCAGTGACACCGAACGCTTCAAACGATTCGCCCCTCGCCGCTACGTTCTTATTTTAAGCATTTTTCGGCCGGACTCGAGATGCCCGCGTCCCAGAAACAGCATCCTCTGCTTCCGAACCTTGACGAGTCCCTCGTCTCGAAGATGCTCCAGAAGGTGGGCGCCTCTTCGATCGATGAGCTCTTCTCGGACATCCCTCCGAAGGTCAGGCTGAACAGGGGGCTGAAGCTCCCTGAGGGAGCGTCCGAGTACGAGGTTCGTCGTGAGGTACAGGCGCGACTGGGGGGGAACGCTACCCCGCCGAACTCCATCTGTTTTCTCGGGGGAGGGGTCTGGCCCCACTACGTGCCTGCCGCCGTGGAGTCCATCACCTCGAGGCAGGAGTTCTACACAAGTTACACCCCATACCAGGCGGAGGTTAGCCAGGGGATGCTTCAGGCCCTGTTCGAATACCAGAGCCTGATGTGCGACCTGCTCGGAATGGAGGCGTGCAACAGTTCCCTCTACGATTGGTCATCCGCGGCGGGGGAGGCCGTGCGCATGGCGGCAAGGGTCACGGGGAGAAGGAAGGCGCTGATCGCTGGGAACGCAGGGCCCCACCGGCGAGCCGTGATAGGAACCTACACCGAGCCCCTGGGGTTGGAGCTTGAGACGGTCTCCTTTGACGTGAAGAAGGGGACCGTCGACCCCGCAGACCTCGAGAGCAAGCTCACCGAAGACATCGCGTGCGTCTACTTTGAGAACCCGAACTATTTCGGGGTCATCGAAGATGGCATCGCCCCCCTCCTCGAGAAGGTGCACGGAGCGGGGGCCCTGGCTGTGGTCGGTGTCGACCCGATATCGCTGTCCCTCGTTAAGGAGCCCGGAGCCTACGGCGCCGACGTGGCCGTGGGGGAGGGCCAGCCTCTGGGAATAGCCATGAACTACGGTGGACCCCACCTTGGCATCTTCTCCGTGAAAGACATCAAACTCGCAAGGAGCATGCCCGGGCGACTCATTGGAATTACAAGCACCGTCGCAGACCCAGACCTCAAGGCTTTCTCCATGGTCCTCCAAGCCCGCGAGCAGCACATACGCCGCGAGGCAGCCACCTCGAACGTATGTACCAACCAGTCTCTGATGGCGGTCGCTGCCGCAAGCTACCTGTCTCTGCTCGGGAAGCGGGGTTTCCGCAGGCTTGGGGAGGTGGTCATCTCCAACTCCCACTATGCGGCCCGAAGGCTCTCCAGAGTAAAAGGCGTGAAATCCCCTCTCTTCTCGGGCGCCTTCTTCAAGGAATTCGCAGTCTCCTATGACAGGTCGAACGCAAAGGGGGTCTTCGGCAAGCTTTCGCGGAAGGGGGTCCTCGCAGGTTACCCCATCGAGAAGTCCTTTGGACTCGGCCTTGAAGCCGGCCTCTACTGCGTGACCGAGATTCACACCAGGGACGACATCGAAAGGCTCGCGGCGGCACTGGAGGAGGCGATCTAGACGAAGCGATTCCGCCAGGCCTTCTGGAACGAGCCGCTAATCAAGGAGCTGAGCCGGACCGGCAGAGTGGGCATGGCCATCCCCTCGGACCCGAAGGTCACAGCCCGGTTCAAGAACCCGGCCGCTCTTGTCCCCCCGTCAGTGAGGCGCCAGTCGGTGGAGCTCCCTGAACTCTCCGAACTCCAGGTCCTGAGGCACTTCAACCGCCTCTCCCAGATGAACTTCTCAGTGGAGCTGGGTATGTACCCACTTGGTAGTTGCACCATGAAGTACAACCCCAAGGTCTCAGAAATGATTTCAGGTTCGGACGGCATGAAGTACGCCCACCCGCTCCAACCCCCTGAGACAGTCCAGGGTCTGTTGTCCATCTTCTATGAGCTAGAAGGGTTCCTCAGTGAAATCACCGGGATGCACCGGTTCTCCCTGTCCACCGCCGCCGGGGCCCAGGGGGAGCTCGCGGGGGTTCTCATGATTAGGAAGTACCTCAGGGAGCACGGCCAAGGTGAGAGGAACGAGATTCTCGTCCCCGACTCCGCTCACGGGACCAACCCCGCCAGCGCCGCGATGGGAGGGTTCCAGGTCGTTAAAGTCCCATCCGACTCCAACGGTCAGGTCCGGGGCGCCGCGGTCAGGACGCTCTGCTCTGAGAAGACCGCTGGGATGATGTTCACCGTCCCCAACACCCTCGGCCTTTTCGAGGGGGAGGTTGCGGAGGTGTGCCAGGCCGTCCACGACGCAGGAGGCTTGATGTATTACGACGGAGCGAACATGAACGCACTTCTCGGCAGAGCCAGGCCCGGAGACATGGGCTTCGACATCGTTCACCTCAATCTCCATAAGACATTCGCTACCCCCCACGGAGGAGGTGGGCCCGGGGCGGGGCCCGTCGGGGTCACGCGGAAGTTGGCAGACTACCTCCCTGTCCCAGTCGTTACGAAGGGGAAGAAGGGTTATACTCTCGATTATGGCCTGAAGCATAGCATCGGTCCGCTCAAGGGGTTCGTCGGTAACTCCGCAGTCCTTCTGAGGGCCTACATCTACATCCGTCTCCTAGGCGCGTCCGGTCTTGCCGACGTCTCTTCACTGGCCGTACTCGCAGCCAACTACCTGTGGAAGAGCCTAGACCCCGAGGCGTTTTCCGCGTCCTACGGAGAGGGACTGCACAGAAAGCACGAAGTGGTCGTGTCCACCAAGAGCGAACTGCCGGGGGCCGCCCTCACAGTCGCCAAGGCCATCCTCGACTACGGCATGCACGCCCCCACCGTCTACTTCCCGCTCATCGTCCACGAGGCGCTGATGATTGAGCCGACGGAGTCAGAACCTATGGAGATGCTTGATGAATATAGTGCTGCCATGAACGAGATTTACAGGGAGATGAAGGAGGGGACACTGGGGCCAGTCCCCAAGTACACGAGCGTCGGGAAGATAGACGAAGTGAAGGCGTCGCACCCCATGACACTGCGCGTCCATTGGTGAGCCCAAAGGTCATATAACCTCTGAAATTCCAAGGGGCCCAGCCGTGCCAAGCGAATTGTCGAAGGCGGTCCTCGCCCGCCTGGGCGATCTGGTGGACGAGGAGTCGAAGAGAAAGTTCGGTGAATTAAACATCGTAACGGATGTCTCTGAAATGGCGACCGGCTCAATCCGCGTAAAGTTTCAGCCCCTCTCGGCCTACAGCCCCATAGCGGTGGACACGGGAAGGAGCATCAAGAAGGCCGTACTCTCCATCGACGGAGTGCGGGCGGTAAGGGTCGAGTGTTCAGGGCACATGATGGACGACCTCGTCAACAGACTGGTCAACGAGGACGAGGTTGGCCCAAGGCCGAAAAAATAGTTCGATCAGTATCATCGGGCGCGAGGTAAACAAAAACAACTTTGTCGTCAACAATATTGAGTGATGGGTTTGTTTATTCTCGGCGCCACCAACCTTCGCGCCCTAGAATTGACTCCCAGTAATCGAGACGACGTTACCGCAATCGGAATAGGAACGGCGGGAATAAAGATTGTCTCGCTGTTGAGCAGGAAGGCGGTGTTGGTCGACAGGTTCGCCTACGTCTCCTGCGACGACGGAGACTTCTCCACCGTCGAACCGAAGGACACGATACACATTGAGTCACCTGTAGACCAGAAGCTCACACCAGCCATCGTTCGCGGCCTGGCCCTGAGATCTCACACAAGCATCAGAGACGCTGTGAGGGGCTCAAGGGTGGTCTTTGTAGTGGCCGGCCTCGGCGGAGCCACAGGAAGTGGGCTTGCCCCCGTAGTCGCTTCAATTGCCCGGGAGTGCGGTGCTACGGCGGTGGGGGTCGCCGTCATGCCCTTCGATTTCGAGAAGAAGAACAAGTTCTACGCAGGGGTTTCGCTCAGGCGCCTGAGGGCAACAGCGAGAGGCGTCGTTGTGATTGATAACGAGACTCTCCTCCGCTCTTCTTCTGAGGACACGACCCTGGCAGACATTTACGACACGGCCAACAAGGCGGCGGTCAAGGCGCTCGGCTCGATGCTTTCGAGGGCCGCCGAAGGGTCACGCCCCGTGGGGCTGAACAAGCTTCTCGGTACGGTACTGCGCGAAGGATACTCACTCCTCGGCGTATCGAGCAGCGGCTCGGAAGACAAGGCTGAGGATGCCTTGGCGGGTGCTGTCGTATCGATAGGGAAGCTCGGGGACCCGAAGGAAGCGACCCACGCCCTGGTCAGCATGAATGGCGACTCTACCCTCACCGCTCCAGAGGTGGGCCTGGTCGTTGACCGCGTCGGTTCGGCAACAGGCAATCCTGGGATGGACATCGAATACGGAGTCGATTATTCGGGCACTGCACAGCTCCAGGTGAGCCTGCTGGCATCGGGCTTCGGCTCGACGAAATATGACGACTATGACCCGATCGCAAAGGTGCTGGGGGACAGGGTGCTGGACGACGAAATGGACTGCGCTCTCCCTGAGGGCCTTGACGCCCTCCAGTGCTGCGACTGACTAGCCCAGAAGAACGCGGACTTTGCTGAGGTCTGCTTCCTCGATTTTCCTGAAGATGGGCTTGGGGTCCGTGATTTTCCTCCCCGCCTCCACTCTCAGTGCGGCAGCGGAGTCCCAGTTCAGGTCGTCTGGCGTGCCCTGAAAACCCAGCTGGCCCCAGATCGCCTGTGAGCTGAAGGGGAGGAACGGGCTGATGAGGGTGGCCAGCCCGGCGACGAGGTTACACGAATAGTAAAGGGCAGTTGGTTCGTCCGCCTTCCTCTCCCAAGGCGCTTTCTTCTGGAAGTACTGGTTGCAGTTGGCCGAGAATTCCAGCACCCTCCTGAGCGCCTTGTCGTAGTTCCCCTGCTCGATTAGCCCCCCCGTCTCTCCGACGGCCTTCTCCAGCTCTCCGAGCACCTCCTCCTCAGCAGGTCCTTTCGGTCCCGGAGCCGGTACGACTCCCCCGTGCCTGGTCTGCACGAAGGAGAGCGCCCTGTAGACGAAGTTCCCGACGCTCGCGACCAGCTCGTTGTTTATCTTGTCCCCGAACTCCCTGAGGTCGAAGTTCGAATCGGATTGGCTCAGCGGCGTGATCCTGGTCAGATAGAACCGAAGGTAGTCGGGCGGGAAGTGATCCAGGAACTCCCTTACCGTTATCATCCAGTGCTTGCTCCTTGACACCTTCTTCCCGTGGAGGAGCAGGTGCCCCCTGGTTGGAATGTAGTCGGGGAGCTTGAACTCTCCCTCCCCCATCCTCATGCTCGGAAGGAAGAGGTAGTGGTGGTATACGATGTCCTTCCCGATAAAGTGGTAGAGCTTAGAGCCGTTCCAGTAGCTCCTTCCACCCTCCCCCGTCTTCCCCGCGCACTTGAGGGCGGTCGAAATGTAGCAGAGGTGATTGTCGAACCAGCCGTAGAGGACTTTCCCCTTTGCCTCCTCGAGGGGCACAGGCACCCCCCATGAGATGTCTCTGGTGATGTCCCAGTCCTGCAGGCCCTCCTCGATCCAATTGAGCACATAGTTCTTGACGTCTCCCTGAAGGCCCGGCGTTCCCCGTAGCCACTCCTCGAGCCGTTTTGAAAAGGCGGAGAGCTTGAAGAAGTAGTGGGTGCTCTCCTTCAGGACCGGAGGCCTGCCGCATATGGAGCAGTGGGGGTTCAGTATCTCCCCCGCCTGGAGGGTCCTTCCGCAGTTCTCGCACACATCGGAGTACTGCTCCTGAGTCCCACAGTAGGGGCAGGTCCCCTTGACATACCTGTCGGGGAGGAACTTGCGGTCGTATTCGCAGTAGAACTGATCGAGGTCGGAGACGTATATGAAGCCGTTTTCGTTGAGTTTCGTGAAGAACCTCTGAACGAGCTCGACGTTCTCGGGGGAGCTGGTCCTATCGAACAGATCGTAAACTATGCCGAGCCTTTCAAGGTCCTCTCTGAACCTGGCATTCCAGCGGGCGACATACTCCTTCGGGTCAACATGCTGTTTCTCGGCCGCAATCAGAATGGGGGTCCCAAAGTCGTCCGAGGCACAGACTTGGATTACCTTCGCTCCCTTGAGCTTCAGGTACCTGTAGAGAATGTCAGGCGGAAGGTGAGTGCTTGCGATGTGCCCGAGGTGGAGGTCGTCATAGGCATACGGGAGCGCGGCCGTGATTATGACGTTCTGTCCTTTGAGCTCATCCACCAATCGTGAAACCAAGCTTCTTCTGTTTTAAAATCTTCGGCCTAGATCTTCCAGCTCTTGGCGTACTTCTCCTGTTCGCTGGTGGCGCGCCCGATGGAGACGTCCATTGACTTCAGGGCCGCCCTGGCCACCTCGTCCTCAATCTGAGGTGGAACCCCGTAGACTCTCTTCTCCATCTTCCCATGGTCTTCATGGATTCGGATTGCCGCGAGCATCTGGTTCGCGAATGACATCTGCATCACCTCGGGCGGGTGCCCCTCGGCCGCGACCAGGTTAGCAATCCTCCCCTTGGCAATCAGGTACACCTTCTTCCCCGAAGGTAGGGTGATTTCGTCCACGTTGGGGCGTACCTGCTTCACCCCCCTGGCCCTGGCCATCAGGGTCTTCACGTCGATTTCCACGTCGAAGTGACCGGCGTTAACCAGCATTGCCCCCTCTCCCATCCTGACAACGGCGCTGTAGGGGATCACGTTCTTCTGTCCGGTGGTGGTGATGAACAACTTCCCCGTGGGTGCGGCGTCGTCTATACCGGAAACATCAAATCCGTCGAGGTGCGCCTCAAGGGCCCTTATGGGGTCCACTTCGACCACGGTCACTCTCGCTCCCATCCCTCTGGCCCTCATGGCGACCCCCTTCCCTACCCACCCGTAGCCAACCACCACGGTCTTCACGCCCGCAAGGAGGAGGGCCGTTGCTCTCATGATGCCATCCAGGGTGCTCTGACCCGTCCCGTACCTGTTGTCGAACAGGAACTTCGTCTTTGCGTCGTTCACCGCGATTACCGGATAGGCGAGTTTCCCCTCAGCCTCGAGCGCCTTCAGCCTGATTACCCCCGTGGTCGTCTCCTCAGAGCCTCCGACTATCCCCTTCGTCCGCAAAACATGGGCGGCCACGTGTAGGTCGGCTCCATCGTCGATGAGCTGGTCTGGATGCGAGCCGAGGACCTGTTGAATGCACCAGCCATACTCCTTTGGAGACTGGCCCCTCCAGGCCCAGACCTCTGTCCTGGTAGAGAGGTAGGCGGCAATGTCGTCCTGGGTCGAGAGGGGATTCGCCCCCGCTAGCCTGACTTCCGCGCCCGCCACCAGCAGCGCATCGATAAGAACAGACGTCTCCTTTGTGATGTGCAGACAGACTCCCAGCTTCACCCCCTTCAGCGGTCTCGATTTTCCATACCTTTCCGCCAGGGTGTTCAGTGTCCCCATGTGGGCCTTCGCCCAAATGAAGTTCCTTTCCCCGTCCGCGGCCAGATTCCGGTCTGTCACCTTCGTCATATATTCTCTCCCACCAGTCCCGCGACAGCGGCCTCTATCAGCTCTTTGATTGTCTTCCCCGCCTTCTCCATCGCCCTGAGGACCTCCTCGTGGCCGACCTTGGACTGCATTCCTGCGGCCCAGTTGGTCGCTGTGACGACAGAGGCGTATTCCAGCTTCATCTCGCTGGCGAGGACCACCTCTGGGACGCCCGTCATCCCGACGACGTCTCCCCCGAGCGTCCTGAACATCCTGATCTCAGCGGCTGTTTCGAACCTCGGCCCTTCGGCGCACACATAGACCAGACGCTGACGGAGACGGACGCCAATCCTCTTCGCAGCTAACGAGAGCTCCAGATTCAGGCGCCTGCTGTAGGGGTACGTCATATCGGTGTGCGCCACCTTGTCCTCGAAGAAGGTCGACTGCTTCCGCTTCGTGAAATCAAGGAACTGGTCTATCACCCCGATCTCCCCGACTCGGAATCCTCTGTTCATAGAACCCACGGCGCCAGTGGCTATGACCTCTCTCACGCCCAGCCGAGCGAGTGCCGCGATGTTCGCCCTGTAGTTTATCACATGGGGAGGGAATTTGTGGGCGACGCCGTGCCTCGGAAGGACAACGTAGTCTCCTCCCCCCTGAAAGAACACATGCACCCTTCCGAATCTCGTCCTGACGGTTCTCGGCTTGATCAGGTCGAACTGTTCGGTCACCCCCGTGCCCGTGATGACACCGATGGGGTGGGGCCTAGTCATTCTTGGCGATGGAGTAGACTTCGTGTCCCCGGAGCTTCCTTCTCCCGTTCAGCCCGCGGACCTCCGTGACGAATGCGAAGCCAACCACCTTCCCTCCCATCCTCTCCACCAGAGTGGCGACGGCCTTGGATGTCCCCCCGGTAGCCAGCAGGTCGTCAACGATCAGGATCCTGTCCCCCTTCGATATCGAATCGGTGTGCATCTCTATCCCCTGTCTTCCGTACTCTAGGTCGTAGTAGATGCTGACCTTGGAGCCAGGGAGCTTCCCCACCTTCCTCGCGGGGATGAATCCGATCCCAAGCCTGTCAGCAAGCGGTGCGCCCACGATGAATCCCCTTGCCTCTATGCCGACTATCTTCGTGAGCTTCGACCGCTTCCACTTCTTCTCCATGGCGTCGTTGACCTCCTTCGTCAGCTTCCCGTTCTTCCAGAGCGTCGTAAGGTCCTTGAACGGGATGCCCTTCTTCGGGTAGTCTGGGATTATCCTGATGGCGCGCTCGACTTCCCTGCTGAGGGCTCCCATCATGCACTCATCCTCGCGTTCGCGAGTGCCGACCCGCACCCGCAGGTCCGCGTTGGGGGGATTGTCTTCACAACTTCCACGATGAGCCGCCTTAGGCCCTCCATCTTGCTGTTGAAAACCTTGATGACCTCTTCGTGGGAGACCGGCTTGACGCTTGGGTCCCCCTCCAGCCCCGCATCGTAGTCTGTTGCGAGCGAGATGTTGAGGTAGCAGAGCTCCTGTTCCCTGGCGAGCACAGCTTCTGGGTACTGTGTCATGTTAATGACGTCCCACCCCTGGCGGCTGAAGAACCTGCTCTCTGCCGTGGTGGAGAACCTGGGGCCCTGGATTACCACCACCGTCCCGGCTCTGTGGAACTTCAAGCCAAGCTTCTGGGCCGCCTCGATGCCCAACTCTCTCATCTGGGGGCAGTAGGGGTTGGCCATGCCGACATGCGTGGTCTTCGGCCCGTCGTAAAACGTGTCCTCTCGCTCCGTGGCGAAGTTGACCAACTGATCGCAAAAGACGAAGTCCCCCGGCCTGATTCCGGCCTTCAAGCTCCCCACAGCGTTGGGTGCGATTACCCTCGAAATGCCCAGCTGCTTGAAGGCCATCATGTTGGCCCTGTAGGGCACTCGGTGGGGAGGAAACTCATGATGAACCCCATGTCTCGGAAGGAAGGCGACCCTCTTCCCGTGTATTTCTGAGATCGTGACCTTGGCGCTGGGGCTGCCGTAGGGCGTCCTTACCGCAAGCTTCTGGGCTCCCTTGAAGAACTTGTAGAACCCTGAGCCGCCAAAGACGCCGATTTCCGCCCTCGGCTTCACGGTGCACCCCCTTCGGTTTTAGATTTAATCTTTGGCGGACCGCGATGTGTTCCTCTGTCCTGGAATCTCCTGGTATGAATGTGCCATCCCAGAAGACTTGAAATAGCATTGTCAGGAGATTCGGCTATGCCCCGTTCGTACGAGGAGCTGCTTTCGAGGGCGAGGGCTGGCCTCGACAAGGACGCCAAGAAGTCCGGTGCCCTCCGCCTGGAGCTCCCCGAGCCCGACGTAATATGGGTCGGGAACAAGACAATCTTCAGGAACTACACGGAGTTCCCCAAGCTTCTGAGACGGGACTCATCCAGACTCCTGATGTACCTGGCGAAGGAGCTCGCCACGGCGGCTTCTCTGGATGGCGAGAGAGCCATATTCATCGGCCGCAAGGACCGTGATTCGTTCGCCCAGCTCCTCCAGAGGTACGTCAAGGACGCTGTCATCTGTCCGGTATGCGGGAGCCCAGACACTCACCTGGAGAAGGAGAAGCGGATGTGGTTCATGGTCTGCGAGGCCTGCGGGGCCAGGTCGGTAGCAAAGGTTGCCTAGCACGAACGGCAAGGGTTTCTCCGTCCGCACCTCGGAGTACAGGGGCACCATCCTGGTCAACATATGCGATGAGGAGCTCGTGGGGAGGACGGTGACCGAGGGGGAGCTGAAGGTCCATCTTTCAAGGGAGTTCTACTCCGGCGAAGTCGTGGATACAGGAGAGGCTCTGAGGCTCATCCGGACATGTTCCATCGTCAACCTTGCAGGCACGAGGTCGGTGGCGCTGGCTGTGGACAACAATGTGGGGGCCCCCGAGGCGATCCGAGAGATAGAAGAAGTCCCCTTCCTGATGATATACAAGTTCGCAGGCTAGCGCATGTCGCCCAGCTGCTTCAGAAGCTCCTTCTGTTGGCCGCTGATGTTCTTGGGGATTTCCACGTTGACTTTCACGTACTGGTCCCCTTTCCCCCAACCTCTGTACTTCGGGAGCCCCTTCCCCTTGATCGGGAATACGTGCCCCGGCTGGGTCCCGTGTGGTATCTCCAGCTTCACGTTTCCGTAGAGCGTTGGGACGGCGAGCTCTGTCCCAAGCATCGCCTGGACCGCTCCGATACTCGTCTCCAAGTATATGTCGGCTTCCTGTCTCGCGAATAGCCTGTGAGGCGAGATGTTCACCACGACGTACAGATCCCCTGGGGGGACCCCAGCTTCTCCAGCGTTCCCCTCCCCTCTGAGCCTCAGGGTTAGACCGTCCTCCGCTCCCGCCGGAATCATTATGCGTATCTTCCTTGTCTTCTCCACAGTTCCTCTGCCCCTGCATTCCTTGCAGGGGGTATCAATCAGATACCCTCTCCCTTGGCACTTGTTGCATGCCGTGACCCTGACGAGGCGGGCGAAGCCTGCAGACTGCACCCTCTGCACTTGGCCGGTCCCACCGCACGTACCGCATCTCTGGGGGGAGGTGCCCGGCTTCGCGCCGCTTCCACTGCAGGTCGAGCAGACTTCGCTCCTTGGGACTTCGATTTCCTTGTTGGTCTCTTGAACCAGGTCCTCCAGGTTCACCTGGAGATGATATGTCAGGTCCTCACCCCTACTGGGCTGGCGTACCCCGCCTCCGAAGAACTGGGAGAATACGTCGTCGAACCCGAACCCTCCCATCCCCCTGAAGAACTCCCCGAAGTCGACCCCCCGGAAAAGGTCCTCCTGGCTGTACCTCTGATAGACCCCTTCTCTTCCGTAGGCGTCGTACTGTCTCCGTTTCTCGTCGTCCGAAAGAACGGCATAGGCCTCCGAAATCTCCTTGAACCTGGCTTCAGCCTCGGGGGCCTTGTTCCTGTCGGGATGGAACTGGAGCGCCAGCTTCCTATAGGCGTCCTTGATCTGCTCCTTGGTGGCCCCCTTCTGTACACCGAGTACTTCGTAGTAGTCCTTCGCAGCCACGGTGACGAGCCTCCTACTTCCCTTCGTCCACTACCTTATAGTCAGCATCGCTCACCTTCGAGCCACTTCCTGCTGACTCGGGTCGAGCCTGCTGCTGCTTCTGCTGCGTCTGCTGGTATGCCGACGCTCCCACCTCCTGGAGAATCCTCTTCAGCGTCTCGTTCTTGTCCCTGATCTGGGCGGCGTCCTGGCCCTCGAGAGCCTTCCTGAGCTCCTGGGCTGCGGCGTCCAGTCTGTCCAGGTTGGCCTTGTCCACCTTCCCCTCAAGGTCCCTCTTCGTCCTCTCGGTTGTGTACAGCATGGAGTCCGCCTCATTCCTCACCTCAGCCTCCTCTCGCTTTTTCTTGTCCTGATCTGCGAACGACTCGGCTTCTTTGATGAGCCTCTCCTTCTCGTCCTTGGAGAGCTTTGTCGAGGCGGTGATGTCAATCTTGTTCTCCCTCCCTGTCCCCAGATCCTTAGCAGTCACCGTGAGGATACCGTTGGCATTTATATCGAACGTCACCTCGATCTGAGGCACCCCTCTCGGCGCCGGGGGGATCCCCTCTAGGTTGAACATCCCGAGAGACACGTTGTCCCGGGCCATGCTCCTCTCTCCTTGGACAACATGAACGGTAACCGCGGTCTGGAAGTCTGCGGCCGTCGTGAAAGTCTTGCTCCTCTTCGTCGGGATGGTAGCATTCTTCTCGATTAGGTGTTCGGTAATCCCCCCAAGGGTCTCCACCCCGAGCGAAAGCGGCGTCACGTCCAGGAGTAGTATGTCCTTTATCTCCCCCGCAAGGACCGCTCCCTGAATCGCGGCGCCGATGGCCACCGCCTCCATGGGATCGACTCCCCTCTCGGCCGGCTTTCCTGCGACGTCCTCCACGAACTTCCGGACGAGGGGCATCCTCGTCATCCCTCCGATGAGTATCACCTTGTCTACTTGGTCGGGGGCGAGCTTGGCGTCGCTCATGACCCTTCGAATCGTGTCTTCCGTCTTCGAGACTATAGGCCGGGCCACCTCCTCGAGCTTCGTCCTGGTCAGCGTATAGTGAAGGTTCTTCGGCCCCGATGAGTCGCTCGCTATGAAGGGGAGGTCAACGTCGGTCGAGGTCAGGTTCGACAGCTGGATCTTCGCCTGCTCAGCCGCTTCCTTCAACCTCGCCATCGCTGTCCTGTCGGCGGACAGGTCGATGCCTGTCTTCGAGCGGAAGTCCTGTAGCAACACCTGTATGATTGCCTTGTCTATGTCGGTGCCGCCAGTCTGGGTGTCCCCCGACGTGGCCAGGACCTGGAAGACTCCCTTACCGAACTCCATGATGGTGGCGTCGTGGGTCCCCCCTCCGAAGCTGAAAACGAGGATCTTCATCTCTTTTTCAGACTTGTCCAGTCCGTAAGCCAGGGAGGCGGCAGTTGGTTCGTTTATTATCCTCACGACCTCGAGGCCCGCTATCTCCCCTGCATCCTTGGTCGACTGGCGCTGATTGTCGTTGAAGTGGGCGGGCACAGTGATGACGGCCTTCTTGACCGGGTATCCGAGGAAGACCTCGGCATCGTGCTTGATTTTCTGGAGGACGTAGGAGCTGAGCTGCTCGGGAGAGTACTCCTTGCCGTAGATGCTCACCCTGTAGTCCGTTCCCATCTTCCGCTTGATCTCGAAGACAGTCCCGTCAGGGTTTGTGACCGCCTGACGCCTTGCGGGGTCTCCCACTAGGAGCTGTCCGTCCTTGGTGTATGCCACCACAGACGGGAACATCTTCCCCGCGGGAGTCGCACCCTCAGCGCTCGGGACCACCACCGGCCTCCCCGCTTCAACCACTGCAGCGGCGGAGTTCGTCGTCCCAAGGTCAATCCCGAGTATCTTCTCTCGTGCGCTACTCAGTTGGCTTCGCCTCCTTGGCTGGCTTAGACGCCAATTCAACCTTTACCATGGTCGGCCTCAGGAGCTGCCCCCTGAACGCGAAACCTGGTCTGATTTCCTCCACGACCACGTCCCTGTCCGAATCTCCCTGGACCTTCTCCACGGCCTCGTGGACCGAAGGATCGAAGGGCTTTCCTACGGCGTCGATCCGCTCGACGCCCACGGACGAAAGCGCCGCTTCAAGGTTCTTTCTGACCATGCCTATCCCCTCCCCAAGTTCTGCGTCCGCCGTGCCGCCCTTCGCAAGCTTCGCTGCCAGGTCCAGCTCATCCTGCACTACCAGCAGTCTGGTCACAAGGCCCTTCGTCAGTGATTCTCCGGCGTCTTTCATCTCCTTGTCCATCCTCTTCCTGTAGTTCTCAAAGTCCGCCTGAGTATACATCAGTCGGGTCAGAAGCCCCTCGTTCTTCTTCTTCTCGTCTGCGAGTTCCTGCCGCAGAGTCTCTAACTCCGCCTCTGGAGATTCCCTGGTTTCCTCGCTGCTCTTTGCCTTCATTCTCTTTCTATACCTGGACTTTTTTCGCGCGTGGTCTCATACGTATAAATTTACAGCTGCGATGGGCCCCGTGTGGCCGACCCAGACGAATCAAGGAAGATGGAGGAGAGACTTCTCCGTATAGAAAGGGAGAGCCGGTATCTCCGGAAGGACTCCGACCAGAGGAAGGTGTTTGAGGAGGTCTTCGACCAGGCGACCCTCCTCGCGATAGAGGAGCTGGTGGCTAGGAAAGACCTCCACGAGCTGAACGGGGTGGTGAATGCGGGCAAGGAGGCGCGGGTGTACTTCGGCGAAGACACTGAGGGAGCCCCCGTGGCCGTCAAAATCTACCTCATGTCTGCGTCCGACTTCCGCAGACGCCTGGGCTACATCGCCGGGGACAGAAGGTTCGGGAAGCTCCCCTCTGGGTCCAGGGGCACAATCTACCTCTGGACGCGCAAGGAGTTCAAGAATCTCCAGCTGGCCGACGCCTCCGGGGTCAGGGTCCCCAGGCCCATCGCATTCCTCAAGAACATCTTGGTCATGGAGTACATAGGCACTCCCCCTGAGCCCGCTCCCACCTTCGCAGAAACCGAGGTGTACGAGACTGACTACGACTGGACGTTCGAGACCATCGAAAGGCTCTGGAGGAAGGCGAAGCTCGTCCACGCCGACTTCTCCGAATTCAACGTCTTCAAGACCGATAAGGAGAGGATCCTATTCGACATGGGCTCCGCGGTGCTTTCTTCCCACCCTCAGTCCGAGGAGTTCCTCAAGAGGGATGTCTCCAACATGGTCAGGTTCTTTAGGAAGCGCGGCATCGTCAAGACAGACGCTGATTCCTGGATGGAGAAGATTGCGAAATGAGTTTCGAGCAGGTCGTGCGCATCCCGGTAGAAAGGGTCGGAGCCGTCATCGGCAAGGAGGGGGGAACAAAGCGCTTCCTGGAGAACGAGATGGGGGTGACGCTGAAGGTTGACGGCAAGGAGGGCGTTGTAACGGTTAAATCCGAAAAGGCTCTCAAGACAGATCCCTTCTCCGCCACGAGGGTTATCGAGGCAATAGGTCGGGGTTTCTCCCCCCAGCGGGCGAGACGCCTCCTTGACGAAGGGACCGCCCTTGAGGTGATCGACCTGCGCAACTACGCCGGAAGGAGCGTCAACTCCCTCGAGAGGATCAGGGGGAGGGTCATAGGCCTCAAGGGGAAGTCAAGGAGGGTCATTGAGGAGCTCACGGCGTGCCACATATCCGTGTACGGCCGCACCGTAGCCATCATAGGCGAGGCTTTGGAAGTGCAGCTGGCGTCGGAGGCGGTCAAGTCCTTGGCCACCGGGAGCCAACACAAGACGGTGTACAACTCGCTCCAGAAGGCAAGGACGAAGCGCAAAATGGAGCGCATGTTCCTATGGGAAGGGACCTCCCCGGAAACGATCGAGGAGAAATTACGAAAAATCGAGCGCTAGCAAATATACGAACCTCCTCGATACCTGCGCGGCGGGGCGCAGGTCCCTGCAAAAAGGAAATAACTCGATTGAGAGACTCAACAAGGTCATCCGGCTTGAGGGACGTGGTGGACACTGAGTAGCAAGACAACTTTCGCTGAAATCTCGCCCTCAGAATTTTTCTACCGTAACCGCGACCTCGCGGGCTTCACTAACCCGGCTCGGGCCCTCTACATGGCCGTCAGAGAACTGGTCGAGAACAGCATGGACGCTGCCGAGTTGGCGGGTGTCCTCCCTGAGATTTACGTCCGGATGACCTCGGAGAACCCGAATCCGGAGGTCCCAGACCCCAAGCCGTACCGTATTGTTGTCATCGACAACGGACCGGGCGTAGCCCCCCAACATGTCCCCAGCGCCTTCGGGAAGGTCTTCTACGGCTCGAAGTACGTCCTCCGCCAGTCAAGAGGCATGTTCGGCCTCGGAGGGACCATGGCCATGCTCTACGGGCAGATTACGACTAACCACCCATTCACCATCATCACGTCCCCCGACGGGAAGAGGAAGTATGGCTTCCAGATGATGATTGACATCACGGAGAACAGGCCAATGGTGCTCAAGCGCTTCAACAGCGATGCCAACGGCACCACCGGGACCCGGGTCGAGATGGTCCTCGAGGGGGACTACCTTCGCGCCTCCCAGAAGATAGGGGACTACTTCAAGCAGACTGCGCTCGTCGCCAGCTACGCCAACCTGACCTTCGTAGACCCCCTGGGGCAGGTCACATTCTTCGAGAGGGGGACGAACTCGATGCCCTCCCCTCCCAAGGAGACCCTACCACACCCCTATGGCGTCGACGTGGAGGCGTTCAAGCGGATTGTGAAGCTCTCGGAGGAGCACGACATGAAGAGCTTCATGGTGACCCACTTTCACAGGGTGGGTGAGAAGATAGCAACCAAGTTCCTGGAGTTCGCGGGCATCAGCCCGCGCCTCCCCCCGAAGCGGCTCAACACGAACCAGATTGTAGCGATTGTTGACGCGCTCCAGCGGTTCCCGGACTTCCTGCAGCCCGATGCGGCAGTCCTCTCACCGATAGGGGAGGACATACTACTGGCGGGAATCAACAAGGAGCTCCAGCCCGAGTTCGCGACCGTAGTCGACAGGCCCCCGTCCTCCTACTCGGGATTCCCCTTCCTGGTCGAGGTCGGGGTCGCCTATGGTGGCAAGATTCTGCAACCCGGGGTTAAGCTCTTCAGGTTCGCCAACCGCATCCCGCTGCTCTACGACGAAAGCAGCGATGTCAGCTTCGAGGTCCTCAACCAGGAGGTGGACTGGCGGAGGTACCACGTGTCTCAGGACGCACCCGTCGGGGTGATTACTCATATCTGTTCTACGAGGATTCCTTACAAGACCGTCGGCAAAGAGTACATAGCCGACAGGCCGGAGATCCAGAGAGAGATCAGGAACGCGGCCAGGGAGGCCCTCAGGCGCCTCGGAATATTCCTCTCCAGGAAGGGGAGCATGGAGGCAGTCCAGAGGAAGATGAACATCTACGGCAAATACCTCCCGCTGATAGCGAGGTTCTCCACGGATCTTGCGGACAAGAAGAATCTGCCCAACTATCGCGCCCTCATCGGCGAAGGGGGCGAAGAAACCCAGGAAGGTGAGGCTGAGGCCCCGGCGGAGGAGCAGCCGGCGGAAATGAAGGAGGGGGAGGATGCCAGCCAGGAAAAAGTCGGTCAAGAAACGATCGACAAGTACAGCGGAAGCTAGGCAGACCGCCGTCCAGGCCCTGCTGAAGGATCTCGGCGGGAGCGTCTACAGCGACCTGGATGAAGGTCGCTTCCCCAGCCTGACGCTTGCGAGCAGGTCGGTCAGGAACATAGTTTACGACAAGAAGCTGCAGCAGTTCGTACTCGGTCCCACCACCGTCAGGAAGTCGTCGGGAAACATCAAACACATTCGTCCCTTCACTCAGCTGGTCTGGCTGGCCTACTTCGCGAAGAAACTTGTTGACGAGAAGCGCACCTCAACCCTGAGAGATGTCTTTTACTCGGCTCAGGCGTTCAACGTCGAGTTCCAGGACCAGGCCGAGTCTGACGAACTCATCACGGACCTGGAGGTGCTTATGGGGATGGCCCGGGAGGGCATGAACATCTACCCCGAAGAGCGGAGCGCCATCTTCGGAAACATGACTATCGAATATACGGTTCCCGGCTACGAGGGGAAGGTCGCTGACCTCTCAGCCAACCCCGACGGCGTTATGATCGGTCCTGCTCTGACAACGGCGGAGTTTCGCGACACCGACGCCGAAATCGTACTCGCCATAGAGAAGGGAGGCCTGTTCACGAGGTTCACCGAAGAGAGGGTCCATCAGCGGTACAAGGCCATTCTCATCAACACGGCAGGGCAGCCTCCGCGTTCGACCCGGTACCTCATTCGTCGACTCAATCAGGAGCTGGGTCTCCCTGTCGGCATACTCTGCGACGCCGACCCGTGGGGGGCCCACATCGCGATGGTCATACGGTCAGGCTCAGCCAACGCGGCCCACATTCGTGAGTTGACTACGCCGAACGCAGTCTGGTTGGGAGTCTATGCCTCGGATATCAACAGGTACAAGCTCCCCTCGGACAAGCTGACGGAGGTCGACATCAAGAGGCTCTACGAGCTGAAGGCCGACCCAAGGTACACGGAGAAAATGTGGCACGACGAGCTCGAGACGTTCCTGAAGTACAAGCGCAAGAGCGAGCAGGAGGCATTCGCGAGGTACGGTCTCAGCTACATCGTCGACAAGTACCTTCCTGAAAAGCTCGAGCTCATGAAGAGCTCCTGAGCCTCTTCTCACCGCTCTCTGCAAGGACCGATCCAACCGAAATTGCTCTAATGGCGGCGAATAACCGCTATATACCCTGACCCGACTGGCCGGGAAAGACCAGTTTGACCTTAGAAGCGCAACAGTCCAGGGTGGACGCGCTCATCCGCCTCATAGGACTCATCGTTCTGGTTTTCGGTCTTGTCCTGATCTACTTCACCTACACCAACGCTGATCAGGGCCTCGCCTCAGAGATCGTGACGGTCAACTACGCCCTTGGCCTGCTCCTCTCGGGGGTCGGCGCATTCGCCACCTTCGCGAAGTTCAAGTGACAGACTTGGCCGTCAAGATTGCAATCGCCGGAGTAGGAAACTGTGCGTCGGTGTTCGTACAGGGCCTGAGGTTCTACTCTGGAAGTGAGCGAAGGGGGCTCTGGCACCCGAACGTGGCAGGCCTGAAGCCAAGGGACCTGCAGATTGTCTCTGCCTTCGACGTCGATTCTCGGAAAGTCGGCCAGGAGCTCTCCAAGGCCATCTTTTCACCCCCGAACGTGGCCAGACGATACGTGACGGTCCCGAGGGGGAGGGTCATGGTCGACCCGGGTATCTCGAAGGGGGACGCTGCGCCGCATCTCAGGAGCGTCAGGCTGGACAGGACAGGAGCGGACGATGTGACGAGGGAGCTGGAGGGTTCGGGCGCAGATCTTCTTGTGAACCTGATCTCGTCCGGTTCTCTTGCCTCTTCGGAAGAGTACGCGAGGTCTGCGTTGAGGGCGGGATGCGGGTTCATCAACTGTACCCCGAGCCTGGTACTCAGGAACAACAAGCTGGTGGCCGACTTCCAGAAGGCGAAACTCCCTCTAATCGGGGACGACCTGATGAGCCAGTTCGGGGGTACCATCTTCCACAAGGGGCTCCTCAACCTGATGTTCAGGCGCGGCGTCAAGGTTTCCAAGAGCTACCAGCTCGACGTTGGGGGAGGATCTGAGACTCTGAACACAATCGACGAGGCAATCAGGATGGCGAAGCGCGAGGTGAAGACTACGACGGTGGCCTCCGAAGTCCCGTACAAGTTCGAGACAATCGCTGGCACCACCGACTTCGTGGACTACCTTGGCAACGACAGGACGAGCTACTTCTGGTTCGAAGGGAGTACGTTCATGGACAGCGGCGTGTCCGTAGACATCTACCTCCGCTCCTCCGACGGGGCAAACGCAGGGAACATACTATTCGACGTTGTCAGGGCCGCATACAGGTGCAGGCAGATACGCAAGACGGGGACAGTCGGCGAGATATGCGCCTACGGTTTCAAGTCTCCGCCGAAGCCGATGCACCACGACGAGGCCTACACCAAGTTCGCTGCCCTTTACATCCGTTGAGCTGGCGCGGCAAGTTCATTAGTGAAGAGCCAGAGGGGAGTCCGTGAATTCTCCGAGACTCGCACTTGTGGTCCTCGGGGTGCTGGTCCTCCTTGCAGGGGTGGTCTTCAGCCTTCAGGGAGCAAACATCATCACCGGGAGTTCCCTCATGAGCGGAAACACGACCTACATCTACGTTGGCGCCATCGTGGCCATCATCGGCCTGGCCCTGCTGGCACTGTCGTCCCGCGTTGGCAACAGGTCGGCGTCCCCAACGCCTTCGGGGGTGCCCCAGGCTCCGTGACGGTCGTCAGGAAACGACATTAAGGGTCGACATTACGTATCCCGTTGCGCCCGACGGGAACGTGTCGGTTTGGGCCGACGTCTGGAGTGCGCCCAGTCCGTCGGTCGCCCGCGCATAGATCACGTAGTTGCCGGGCTTCGGATTCCACTCGAAGGCCCAGAGAACCCATGTCAGGTCCGACGCCGGAGGCTTCAGCGTCGCCGGTTGCCATGTGTTCCCTCCATCGACGCTGACCTCGACCTTCGAGATTCCTCTGTCCCCGGCGAACGCCACACCTCCGAGTACGACGGAACCGCCGACCTGCGTGAGACTCACCGTGGCGCCATCCGCAGGGACGCGGATGAACGCTACCGTCTGGACCGTGGCTTCGTTCGACCACCCCCTGGTCTGCCAGAAGCCAAGGTAGACGGAATCGCTGAGCACCACCTGACGTACCCACTTCGCACTCATCATCCCGTAGAGGCCCGGTATGACGGCCCTCAGGGGGTATCCGTGACGCTGCGGAAGTGCGACGCCGTTCATTTCGTAAGCCAACATGCTCGACTGGTCAAGAGCCCGCGCTAGGGGGACCCCGACACTGTAGCCGTCGACGGAATGAAACACAACATACTGCGCTCCTGGAGAGGCTCCTCCGGCATCGGCGAGGAGGTCAGAGATTCTGACCCCTCCCCACTTGGCGTTGCTGACGAGTCCCCCGTTGATGAGGTTGCTGACGCAGATGAATGTGTCATACTCCTCTACCTTCGAGAGGGTCATGATGTCATCGAGGGTGTAGCTCTTGGGGTTGGCGACCAAACCCCCAAGAGACAGCGACCAGGCGGACGCGTCCACGCTCGGGTCGAAAATATCGATGGCCACCCGGTAGAACGAATCGTTGGACGTCACCTCTGAGTTGACCAGCGCCGAAAGCTGTGGGTTCAAGAAGATGGCAGGCGCGTCCTGTAGGTCGATCGACGTCCCCGGGAGGATAGCGGAGCTCCCTTCGCCCAGCAGCCCTCCCTCAGAGGCCAGGGTCCCGAGCGCTGACCCAAGGCTGGCCAGCACCAAGACCGCGGAGCCCGCCATCACCACCGCCCGTTCTATGAACGTCCTCCTTGCGGCGTCCCGAGGAACGAGCTGTTCGACTGCCACCACGTTCGTCCCCTTGGCCGGCAACATGCTTTCTTGCGTCCTCCCCCAGAGGAGGACCCCCCAGAGTAACTGAAACACGAGCGTCGTCAGGGGGAAAGCCCAGACGACGGTGGGTGAAGCAAAATCCGAATCAACGCCGAAGAATGAAGCCCCCGAAAGTGGCAGAACTATGGCTCCGAACAACAACCAGGGAATCAGAGAGTACACCAGGGTGTTCTCAAGCCTTGACAGCGAGTTGCGAGTGCCCAATCTCGGGAGGTAGTATCTCTCGTAGACGATTCCCAGCGCACCATACACCGCCGCCGCCGCCAGCACAGCGACGGCAAGCCCCAGGAGGCCCGCCATCTCTCCCAAGTTCTGGACAGCTGGTTCCTGAAGCGATTCGGGTATTACTGTGAGGAAGGATCCGAGGGCGGACTCAGGGGGGTAGGGTGCTAGTCCCCCCAGCCTCACTAGGAACCAGAGCACGAGGGTGATGAATCCGGCGCCGAAACCTCTGGAAAACGAGCCCCATGGGGCATGTCTGTTGTCTGCTTCGGTCACGCTTTCGTTCAGAGGAGAATCTACCCCTAATTAGACTCACCTCAGGGAGGCTGGAATCACTGAAATGACCCGTACTCGATGAAATAAAACGGGGATAAGGGACTCTCAGTCTTTTCGGGTGAACTCGATTCTCTCCCACTTGTTGTTGTGGAGGATCTCGCTGTACAGCCTTGAAGTGTTTTTTGCGATGATTCTGCCGTCTTTGATGACGTATAGCGGAGGGCCGAGTGTCCTTAGGGCGTCGATGACAGTGAAGGCATTGGCAAGGACGAAGTTTGCCTTCTTCCCCTCCTCGAGCCCGTATTCGGACGTGTTCCTCCACGCCTTGGACGCGTTGTAGGTTATGAGGTTGATGGAGTCCGCCAGTTCCTGCTGTCCCATCATCTGGTCAACATGGACCGCCATGAAGAGGCACTGCAGCATGTCCCCTACTCCTAACGGATACCAGGGGTCCATGATGCAGTCGTGGCCGAGACTGACGTTGACGCCAGAGGAAAGGAAGAACTTGATTGGAGCCATGCCTCTCCTCTTGGGATAGCCGTCGAGCCTCCCCTGGAGATGCATGTTGATGAGAGGGTTGGCGACGATGGTGATGCCTGCCCTGGCGATTAGGCTGGAGATCCTGTACCTGTATGCCTGGTCCCAGCTGTGGCTCGCCGTAACGTGTCCAGCCGCCACCCTGCCGGTCCACTTGTTCCTGACTGCGTTGGTTGCTACAACTTCGAGGAACCTGGAGGACGGGTCGTCTGTTTCGTCAATGTGGCCGTCAATGTCTTTGTTGTACTTCTT
>Ga0187784_10000395_pt1 | contig 31909 bp, 30 predicted proteins | sample 1015_SJ02_MP15_2_FD_132964 | JGI IMG/M metagenome (GOLD analysis project Ga0187784, IMG submission 132964) | Tropical peat soil microbial communities from peatlands in Department of Meta, Colombia - 1015_SJ02_MP15_20_MG | ecosystem: Environmental > Terrestrial > Soil > Wetlands > Peat | place... | reverse complement strand
GCAGGAGTTGTCGCGCTACCGCTCCGATTTTTTCGGCAAGCTGCGGCAAATCCTCGGCAACCGCCCCGACATTCGCATCGTCGGCGACCGTTTCGTGTTCCAATCGGAGGTGTTCTTCGACTCCGGCGCGGCGGTGCTGCGGCCGGAAGGCCGCGCCGAGCTGGACAAGCTCGCCGGCGCCTTGCTCGAACTGGAAAAACAAATTCCGTCGGAGATCAACTGGGTGCTGCGCGTCGACGGCCACACCGATACCAGGCCGGTTTCGGCTACTTCGCCGTTCAAGTCGAACTGGGAATTATCCGCCGCGCGCGCCATTTCGGTGGTGCAATATCTGATCGGCAAGGGCGTCTCACCGCAGCGCCTGGTCGCCGCCGGCTTCGGCGAGTTCCAGCCGATCGACCCCGGCACCACCGAAGAAGCGTTCAGCCGCAACCGCCGCATCGAGCTGAAATTGACGGAGAAGTAGGCGTTGCGTCTGCGCCGCTACGAGCCGCGCGACGAGGATACGGCCATCGCGCTGTGGTTGCGGGCTTGGCAGGCGGCCTATCCGCGCATCGACTTCGCCGCGCGGCTCGATTGGTGGCGCGCGCGCTGGCGGAGCGAACTGGTGCCGGCGGCCGCTATCGTCATCGCTGAAATCGACGGCAACATCGTCGGCTTCGTCACTGTCGATCCGCGTACGCTTTATCTCGATCAGATCGTGGTGGCGCCGGAGCGCTGGCGGGCGGGCATCGGCGCAGCCCTCCTCGCCGAGGCCAAGCGTCTCTCGCCGGAGGGGCTCGATCTCGACGTCAACATCGACAACGCCCGCGCCATCGCCTTCTATGACCAGCAGGGATTTTCCATCACCGGCGCCGGCGTCAACCCGATCTCCGGCAAACCGGTGCATCGCATGAGCTGGCGGCCGTGACCGGGGTACCGACGGCAATGCAAGCCGCTACAAGTTTGTCGATCAGCGAAACCATTTGGTGCCGATGTTGTGACAGACTGCCGATGTCGCATCAAACCGACAGGAAAGCTGCGACCATCTTCAATCCGGGCCCCCGCGTGAACGCAATATGCGCATCGGTACACGGCGGTTTCTCACGAGCGCGCGTTTTGCGCGCGGTCAGGACCTGAGCGCTCAGGCCGCGGACATGGCGTCCCAGCTATCCGCCTTGCGCGCCATCGTCGACGATTTGAATGTCGGAATCGTCCTGCTCGATCGTGAAAGCCGGGTTCAGTTCGTCAACCGCGCGTTTCGCCGCGTCTGGCGGATCTCCGAGGAAATCGAGAACGGCCTGAGTTTCGTGCGACTGATGTATCACGGCCGCGGCGTCAATGCTTATGCGATTCCTCACCATCAGTTGGGCGAATATGTCACCAAACAAATGGCCTTAATCCGGGCCGGCGAGGAAGGACCGCTGCAGATCCGGCTCGCCGACGGTTCGGTGATCCAGTTCAGATGCAAGGCGTTGGCGAACGGCGGCCGGCTCCTGACCTACGGCAACGTCAGTGAACTCGCTCACCAGGCCGACGCGCTCGAGCGGCTCGCGAGCGTCGACGGCCTGACCGGCCTGAACAATCGACGTTATTTTCTTATGCTTGCCGAAATCGAATGGTCGCGTTTTCAACGCTACGGCCGGCCGCTGGCCTTGCTGATGATCGACATCGATCTGTTCAAATCCGTCAACGACAAATACGGTCACGACGTCGGCGACGCCGTGATCAAGGCCGTGGCCGAGGTCCTGCAAAAAAACAAGCGCGTGTCCGATATCGTCGGCCGCCTCGGCGGAGAGGAGTTCGCTCTCATCCTGCCGGAAGCAACGCTCGATAAGGCGGTCGCCGCGGCGGAGCGGTTCCGGCAGCTGGTCGCCGATCGCGTGGCAACGATCAGCGGACTTCCCGTCGCGATCACCGTCAGCGTCGGCGCCAGCGTTTGCCGCCCCGGCATCAAAGGGGTCGAGGAGTTGCTGAAACAGGCCGATATCGCGCTCTATGAGGCCAAACGCTCGGGCCGCAACCGCGTCCGCCCGTTTGACCCCGGTAACCCCGCTGAGCCTGTGGTCGCCGCTCAAATCCCTTGAAATTGCAATCTCGCCAGCCGCGCGTAGAGGCCGCCGGCCGTGAGAAGTCTCTGGTGCGTGCCCTCCTCGACGATGCGGCCTTCGTCCAGCACCAGGATACGATCGCAGAAGAGCACGGTCGCCAGCCGGTGAGCGATGACGATCGTCGTGCGCCGGCGCATCAATTCGGCAAGCGCAGCCGCGATCTGCGTCTCGCTTTCGGCGTCGAGCGAAGAGGTCGCCTCATCGAGCAACAACAGCGGCGCGTCGCGTAAAATCGCACGCGCGATGGCGATACGTTGCCGCTGGCCGCCCGAGAGCGTGACGCCGCGCTCGCCGACCGGCGTGTCCACTCCCAGCGGCATCGCGGCGATGAAGGCGGCGGCATGCGCGTGCTCGGCGGCGCGCGCGACCTCGGCATCGGACGCGTCCGGGCGACCGAAGCGGATGTTGTCGCCCACCGAAGTGGCGAACATCACGCTGTCCTGCGGGACCAAAGCGATCCGAGAGCGCAATTCCGCCGGATCGAGGTCGGCGAGCCGCACGCCGTCGAGCGTGATGCGACCGGCAATCGGATCGTAATAGCGCAGCAGCAGATGAAAGATCGTGCTCTTGCCGGCGCCCGAAGGACCGACGATCGCGACTTTCTCGCCTTGGCGCACGTGAAACGACACGCCGTTGAGTGCCGATACACCCGGGCGGGCCGGATAGGAAAACCGCACGTCAGCGAAGGCGACCTCGCCGCGCCCCGGCGACGGCAGCGTCGTCGGCCGCGCCGGGCGCGCGATGGCCGGCTTAATCGCGAGAATTTCGAACAGCCGCTCCGCCGCGCCGGAAGCTTGCGCCACCTCGCCGCCGATCTCCGACAGCGATCCCAGCGCGCTCGCCGCGAGCACGGCGTAGAGGACGAATTGTCCGAGGCGGCCGGGCGTCATCTTCCCGACAAGCACATCCTGCGCGCCGACCCAGAGCACGATGATCACGCTCGTGGCGACGAGGAAGATGGCGATGGCGGTCAGCAGCGCGCGAGCCCGGATCGAGTTGCGCGCCGCCGCGAAGGCGCGCTCGACCGCACCGCGAAAGCGTGCGATGCCGAGCTGCTCATTGGTGAAGGCCTGCAAGACGCGCACCGCGCCGATCAATTCTGCGGCATAGGCGGAGGCTTCGGCAAGCGTGTCTTGCGCAGAGCGCGAGCGGCGGCGCACGGCGCGGCCGAAGGCGTAAAGCGGCAGCACGATGACCGGGATTGCCGCAAGCACAAACGCCGAAAGGCGAGGACTGCTCACCACCATCATGGCGCTCGCGCCGACGAACAAGACAAAATTGCGCAGCGCCACCGAGACGGAACTGCCGACCGCGACTTTGATTTGCGTGGTGTCGGCGGTGAGCCGCGAGATTACCTCGCCGGTCTTGGCCTGGTCGAAGAAGGCAGCCGAGAGCGACGTGACATGCGCAAAAACATCGCCGCGCAAGTCGGCGACGATACGCTCGCCGAGCGTGGTGACGAGGTAGTAGCGAAGCGCGCTCGACAATGCCAACACCGCGGCAACCCCGATCATGACCAGGAAATAGCTGTCGATCAGCGCTACGCCGCGGGCGCTGAAGCCGAAATCGATCATCCGGCGCAGCGCGATCGGCACGATCAGCGTCGTGAACGCCGCCAGAATCAACGCGCCCAGCGCCGCAACGGCCCGCCCGCGATAGCGTTTCGCGTAAGGGACGAGCGAGACGAGCGGCCGCAGGTTGACCCGCCGCTCTGTCGCCGGTGCGCTCAGTGCAACTTCGACCGCCGGTCCGCTCGAGCCTGCCGTTGCCGATAACGACGGCGGCGACGAGGTCGGCGCCGCCGCCTCCTTTTCGACCGTGATGCTCATGCGCCAAATCGCCTTTTCGCCGGCATTCGCCGGTTTGGCCGGACAATGCCCCGGTGGCGCCGACCTGGCAACGTGCCCCGCCCTCGCGGGCCTCCGCTTGTCTCGCCGCGGCCGCCGCGCTATAGAGCTGCCAAATTTTTTGCCGCACCCGCGCCGAATGGCGCCAAAGGCCTGCAGTAACCGCCATGAAACCCGATACCCATCCCGATTACCATTTGATCAAAGTGGTCATGACCGACGGCACCGAGTTCACCACGCGTACCACCTGGGGCAAGCCGGGCGATACGCTGCACCTCGACGTCGATCCGAAGTCGCATCCGGCCTGGACCGGCGGGCAACAACATCTCGTCGACCGCGGCGGCCGATTGTCGCGCTTCCAGAAGAAGTTCTCGGGCTTCCTCAAGAAATAGCCGGTCGTGCCGCGCCAATGACGCCGTGCGCCGACAGGCGGCTTTGCAGCCAATAAGCGCCGATCACGAGCTTGGCATCCTCGATCGAGCCGCGGCCCAGTCGCTCGAATAGCTCGTCGAGCTTCACCTGCACGACCTTGATGTCTTCATCGCCGGTGCCGCCGCCTCGTCCGCAGCGGTCGGCGTCGCCAACTTCGGCGTAATAGAGGAATACGCGCTCGGAACTGCCCCCGGGCGAGCAGAAGAAGCGGCCGACCAGCAATGGCTGTCCGATCCGATAGCCGGTTTCCTCGAAGGTCTCGCGAATGGCAGCGGCTTCCGGCGTCTCGTTCGCCTCGATCATTCCCGCCACTGTTTCGACGATCCATCCGTCGACGCTGGTGCGGTCATCGCGGCAGCGCGCCGCCAAAACAGGCACCTTGAATTGCTCGACCAGCACGACCGATTTTCGCTTCACGTCCAACAAAAGGACGGCGACCGAATCCCCCCGTTCGAACACCAAACGCCTTTGCACAGCGCTCATGCCGCCGTCGATCTTCTCGTGGGCGGTCAGAAACTCGTCGATTTTGAAGAAGTCGTCGAATACGCGGCGTTGCCGCTGGATGACGGCTCTGCCCGACATCGTAGCCTCCGGCGTTTGCAACGCGAAAGCGCGAAAGCGCAAGTGAAACAGTTAGACGCCGTCCTGCTCGAAAGCGGCTTTCAGTAAACCGAGCTGCCGCTCGACCGGGTTGACGACCGCGACCTTGACGGGCAGCGAGGCGTGCATGGTGGTGTCGAGCCGGCGCACCTCCGCCTGCAGCTTCGTCGAGCGGGTGATGAGGTCCTGAAGCTTTCGCGGCAAAAGCGCAATCGATTTCGCATCGCCGGGCTCGCAGGCGGCAAGCCTAACCTTGGCCTTTTCCTTGCTGGCCTGCGCGAGCGTCATTTCACCTTCCTTGACCGCACGGTGCAGCAGAAGCCAGGACGCAAGCTGCATCAAGCGCGTGGTCAGCCGCATGCTCTCGGTCGCATAGACGAGGGCGGCGCTGCGCTCGAGCTTCTTGGCTTCCGTGCGACCGATGCCGTCGAGATAGCTCGCCGTCTCCTCGACCAACGCCATTCCGTCGCGAAAAAGAGCGGCAAAAACCTGGGAACTCGCCAGCCGCTCACTGAAAGACACTGCGCCGGCTGCCTCACTCGCACGCTTGTCGGACATAGGTACGCCTGGGTACGCCTCACACCGGCAATAGCATCGCCCGACGCGACGCTTAAGTCCAGCGGCGGCAACGACCAACCATCCGACATAGTTGCCGGCCCGCTCCGGCGGCCGCGCGCACAGGCAAAAAAAGGAGCCGCCGTTGCCGGCGGCTCAAGGTGATAACAGGGAGGCGTCAAACAGAGTGGACAGGAGCCACTCGATGTCCAAAAGATGGACAGTATTCGTAATGAACGAGAAAGCTTAACGAAAGGTTAAGGAATCGCAAAAAGATGCCGCATCTTTTTAGAGTTTAACTCTAGCTGTACCGCGTCAAGGCTTGGGCCCTAATCCTTGGCTCTCAAAGAACGGCGTTTACTTCCTAAAAAACGAGTCCGCAGCCGCCTGCGAGGTCCGCTTTCTGGCGACTTCCGCTTCGAGCCGCGCGATCTCGTCCTTGAGCAAGCCGACACGCTCCGCAAGCTCGCCCACCGAGAGCGCCGACAAATCCTGGCCCATCTCGTGCGTAATCTTCTTCTTCGGCAGATCGTCCGGGTCGATCGCGGGCATTTTTTGCAATTCCTCAAACGCCAAAATAGCGGCGACGCCTGCGGTTGTCACATATGTGGGCGGCCTTTAAGAGTAACCGCCCACCTTTTTACACCAAGCTTTAGGGACCATTTCGATGAGTGCACGACCCGATCAGATGACCGTCATTGCGATCCGCGCACCCGGCGGACCGGAAGTCCTGACTGCCGAAACGCGCCCGGTGCCCCGACCTGAGGCCGGCGAAATCCTGGTCAAGGTCGCCGCCGCCGGCGTCAACCGGCCCGACGTCATGCAGCGCATGGGCGTTTATCCGCCGCCTCCGGGCGCCACCGAAATCCCCGGACTTGAAATCGCCGGCGTCGTGGTCGCCTGCGGAACCGGCGTGACGCGCTGGAAAGAAGGCGACCACGTCATGGCGCTGGTCGTCGGCGGCGGTTACGCCGAATTCTGCATTGCACACGAAAGCCACGCCCTGCCGGTGCCGGCCGGCCTGCCTCCGGTCGAAGCCGCCGCCATCCCCGAGACCTTTTTCACGGTCTGGTACAACGCCTTCGAACGCGGTCGGCTCGCGGCTGGAGAGACAGTGCTCATCCACGGCGGCTCTTCCGGCATCGGCACCACCGCCATTCAACTCGCCAAAGCCTTCGGCGCTCGCGTCATCATCACCGCAGGCTCCGCGGAAAAATGCGAGGCGTGCCGCAAGCTCGGCGCCGATGTCGCCGTTAACTATAAGAGCGAAGACTTCGTCGCGGCCACCAAGCAGGCGACCGGCAACCGCGGCGCCGATCTCGTGCTCGACATCATCGGCGGCGATTACGTCGATCGCAATTATGAAGCCGCCGCGATCGAAGGCCGTATCGTGCAGATCGCCTTCCAGGCGTCGCCGACCGCCAAGGTCGACTTCCGCCGCCTCATGTTCAAGCGGCTTACCCATACCGGTTCGACGCTGCGCCCGCGTTCGATTGCGGACAAGGCGGCCATTGCCCGCGCCATCGAGGCGAAGGTGCTTCCCCTGATTGCCGCCGGGAAGGTCAAGCCGGTGATCGATTCGACCTTTCCGCTCCGCGAGGCCGCCGCCGCTCACGCGCACATGGAGAGCAGTCACCATATCGGCAAGATCGTCCTGACCCTTTGAAAAGAAACGGGAAAATTCTTGCGCCTGGGCGACCCAACGGTTACTCATCAGTGACGGCTTAAGGCCGGATGCGCGCGCCCGGGATCGCACCGGAGCCGCGAATTCGGCGTAAAGCCGGCTAAATTCTGGAATGGGGAATTTCCGAATACCGGGGCGCGCATTGCGCCGGCTGCTCAGCTCGGAGGGCATTTCTTGGTGTTTCTTCGCGTCGCCACGGCGTTCGCGGCGCTGGCTTTCGCAGCCCTGCTCGGCGTGCCGACTGCGGCAGCAGTCGAAGCGGTCAATATCCGCGTCGACGCCGCCGCCATCGACCTCACCGACGCGGTGGACTTTCAGCACACCGACGGCGATCGCGCCCAGGTCTCGACCGCGCCCGGCGCCGACGGCATCGTGCGCCGCATCGAAGTACGCGCGCGCGAAGCCGGCAACAACTGGGCGGTGTTTGCGCTTGCCAATAATGGCGATGAGCAGATCGATCGCCTGATCGTGGCGCCGCACTACCGGATGGTCGGATCCGGCCTCATCTGGCCCGATCTCGGACTGTCGCGCATCGTGAATATAACGCCGTCGTCCGGCGATCCGCCGGAGCGGCAGGATAATTCGACGGCCGACGTGTTTCGCGTCACGCTCGACCCCGGCACGGTGATCACGTTCGTCGCCGAGCTGCGCACGCCGAACTTGCCGCAGCTTTATCTATGGGAGCCGGATGCCTTCAAAGACAAAGTCAACTCGCTCACGCTCTACCAGGGCATCGTCATCGGCATCGCCGGATTGCTGGCGTTGTTCCTCACGATCCTCTTCGTGGTCAAGGGCAGCGTCATGTTTCCCGCTGCCGCGGCGCTCGGCTGGGCCGTGCTGATCTATATCGGCGTCGATTTCGGATTCTGGGGCAAAGTGTTCGAGATGTCGTCGGGCGCCGAGCGCATGTGGCGCGCTTCCGGCGAGGCCATCCTTGCGGCGACACTTCTGGTGTTCCTGTTCGCTTATCTGAACCTCAACCGCTGGCACGTGCGCTACGCGCACATCACGGTTGGCTGGCTTGCCTTTCTCGGCGCGCTCGTCGCGGTCGCCCTGTTCTCGCCGGCGATCGCCTCCGGCATCGCCCGCATATCGCTGTTCTTCATCGCCGTGCTCGGCTTTGCCCTCGTCGTCTATCTCTCGACCCACGGCTTCGACCGCGCGGTTATGCTGATCCCGACCTGGCTGCTGCTGGTGGTTTGGGTGTTCGGCGCGGCGCTCACCATGCTCGGTTTTCTCACCAACGATATCGTCGGCCCGGCGCTGCTGGGCGGTCTCGTCCTTATTGTCATGTTGATCGGCTTCACGGTGATGCAGCATGCCTTCGCCGGCGGCATGGCGCAGGGCATCGTGTCCGACGTCGAGCGCCGGGCACTGGCGCTGACTGGCGCCGGCGACATGATCTGGGACTGGGACGTCGCCGCCGATCGGGTTTTCACCAGCCCGGAAACCGAAACGATGCTCGGGCTCAAGAGCGGGTCGCTCGACGGCGCGGCGGCGAGCTGGCTCGAAGTCCTGCATCCGCTCGATCGCGATCGCTTCCGCGCCACGCTCGACGGCGTGGTCGAGCAGCGGCGTGGGCGCGTCGCGCAGGATTTCCGCATGCGCGCAGCCGACGGGCATTATCTGTGGTTTGCGCTGCGCGCGCGCCCGGTCGTCGGCTCCGACGGCGAGGTCATTCGTCTTGTCGGCACGCTCAGCGACGTTACCGAGTTTAAAAACGCCGAGGAACGCCTGCTGCACGACGCCGTGCACGACAATCTCACCGGGCTGCCCAACCGCCAGCTGTTCCTTGACCGGCTCGAAGCGGTCATCGGGCTTGCCAAGGCCGACAGCGCCATCCGTCCCACCGTGATGGTGATCGACATCGATCGCTTCAAGCAGGTCAACGACTCGGTGGGCATGGCGCTCGCCGACTCGATCCTGCTCACGCTGGCGCGGCGGTTGGGGCGGCTGATCAAGCCGCACGACACGCTCGCCCGCCTCTCGGGCGATCAATTCGGCCTTATCCTGCTGTCGGAGCGTGATTCGGCGCGCATCACGTCGCTCGCCGAAACCGTCCGCCGCACGCTGCGCGCCCCGATCGCCTTCAACGACCGCGAGATCTTCCTCACCGGATCGATCGGACTGGCGCTCGGCGACAGCGAGCCGCAACGCGCCGAGGAACGGATCAAGGACGCCGAACTCGCCATGTATCACGCCAAACGCAACGGCGGCGATCGCATCGACGTGTTCAAGCCGGCGATGCGCGCGCGCAAATCCGATCGATTGTCGCTCGAATCTGATCTACGGCGCGCCCTCGAGCGCGAAGAGATCACCATCCTCTATCAGCCGATCGTGCGGCTCGACGACCGCGTGGTCGCCGGCTTCGAGGCGCTGGCGCGCTGGAATCATCCCAAGCTCGGGCGGATGTCGCCCAACGAGTTCATCACCATCGCCGAGGAAACCGGGCTCATCGTCGAACTCGGCCTGTTCGTGCTCGAACGCGCGGCGCGCCAGCTCAGCACCTGGCAGCGCACGCTGCGGCCGCGCGAGCCGCTGTTTGCGAGCGTCAACGTGTCTTCACGGCAATTGCTGCGCCACGACCTGATTCAGGATCTGCGCACGGTGCTGGCGCGCGCGCCGCTCACCCGCGGATCGCTCAAGCTCGAACTCACCGAGTCGGTCGTCATGGAGAATCCGGAGCACGCCGCGCAGATGCTGCACCGCATTCGCGAGCTCGGCGCCGGTCTGGCGCTCGATGATTTCGGCACCGGCTATTCCTCGCTTGCCTATCTGCAACGATTTCCCTTCGACACGATCAAGATTGATCAGTCGTTCGTACACACGACAGCCAAGGGCACGCGGCCGGTGATTCTGCGCTCGATCATCGCGCTCGCCCATGACCTCGGCATGGATGTAGTGGCCGAAGGCGCGGAAACGGATTCTGATGCGGTCGAGCTTTACCAGCTCGGCTGCGAATACGCGCAGGGCTTCGTGTTCGGCGAACCGATGAGCCCCGAGCGAGCGCGCGAACTATTGCGGCAGCACAGCAGCGCGCCTGCGCGGCATGCACAAGCGCCGGCCGTCGGCAATCCGTAATCGCGCAAATTTGCACGATTGCCGTGACCGCGCGCTACTAAGCGTGCCCCGCTTCGCTCGACAGCATGCCGAGGTCGATGCCGATCTTCTTCAGCGCCTTGTCGTATTTGCCGCCGATATCGGCGCCAAAGATGAGGTCCGGATCGGGCGCGCAATGCAGCCAGCCGTTGCCTTGGATCTCGCTTTCGAGCTGGCCGGGCGCCCAGCCGGCATAGCCGAGCGCCAGAATTGCACTGGCCGGCCCGTCGCCGCGCGCAATCGCCTTAAGAATGTCGAGCGTGGCGGTGAGGCAGATGCCGTCGTCGATCGGCAGCGTCGAGTTCTCGATAAAGAAGTCCGCGCTGTGCAGCACGAAGCCGCGCTCGGTCTCCACCGGCCCGCCGCGCATGACCTTCACGACTCCGGCGCGAGACGGCAGCCTGATAATGTCGGCTGCCGGAATGACGTCGAGCTTTACCAAGAGATCGGAAAAATTGATGTTGGGCGCCGGATGATTGACGACGATACCCATGGCGCCCTGGGCGGAATGCGCACAGACATAGATCAGCGAGCGGGCGAAGCGGTCGTCCAGCATCGCCGGCATGGCGATGAGCATCTGGCCGTCAAGGTAGCCCTTGCCTCGGCTACGGTCTTTTGCGGACGCGTTGTGCGACAGCTTCATGGGCGAAGGTTAGCCGATCGACTGGTTTTTGCAAACGAACGGCGGCGACAAAAGTTCACGGTATGCCCTTTGAATGCCGCAGCGGCGTCGGCGACCGCGGCGCCGTTTGCACGGATTTCCACCGGTAAAGGCCATCGTATTGACCTGACGTTAGGTCACGATCATGTCAGTGGCGCGTGTTGGCGGCTTCACCCTAAACAACGGCGATGATGCGCAAAACGGAAACCTGTCGAATGACAATCGCGGCGATCGCGCTCGGTTGCCTCGGCGGCACGCCGACGGCGCAGGCGCAGGACGCTTCCGCCTGGGATCGCGAACTGCACGCCGAGGCACGGTTGATCGCCGGTCCGGTGCCGCAAACCGCCGATGCGAGCTGGCGTCGCGCCGGCATCGAAATCCGACTCGACCCCGGCTGGAGGACATATTGGCGCTACCCCGGCGATTCCGGCGTACCGCCGACGCTCGATTTCGCCGGTTCTGAAAACGTCGAATCGGTGACCACGCTGTGGCCGGCGCCGCAGCGATTCGCCGATGACGCCGGCGGCCACTCCATCGGTTATTCTACGGATGTGGTGTTGCCGCTGCGGATCGTCGCGCAGGATGCCAGCAAGCCGTCGTCGCTCCACGTCAAACTCGGCTACGCCGTCTGCGGCGATCTCTGCGCGCCGGCCACGGCCGATCTTCGGCTTGCGCTGCCCGGCGCCGCGGGCGTCGAAGATCCCGCACTCGTCGCGGCGGAGGCGCGCGTTCCGCGGCGCGTGCCGTTGGGCGCGCACAGCGAAGGCGACCACGGACTTGCCGTCCGCTCGGTCCGCCGTGAAAAGGATGGCGCGCATGAGCGCATCGTCGTCGAAATCGCCGCGCCGGACAGCGCGCCGGTTGATCTCTTCGTCGAGGGGCCGACGCCCGATTGGGCCTTGCCGCTACCGGAACCAAGCAGGCCGGCGCCCGCCGACGCGCCGGGACTGCGGCGGTTCACCTTCGAACTCGACGGCCTGCCGCCCGGCGCACATGCTGACGGCGCGACGCTGACCTTCACCGCGGTGTCGCCTGCCGACGCCATCGAGGTCGAGATCCATCTCGACTAATACGTCCGCTGCGCTAATTTACCGCGCACGAGGAACCCCGATCCGGATAACGAGAGGATACGACAATGCCGATCAAGGTTGGCGATCGCCTGCCCGAAGCAAAATTTCGCGTCATGGCACCGGAAGGCCCGGTCGTGAAGACGACCGCCGAGGTGTTCAAAGGCAAGAAGGTCGTACTGTTCGCCGTGCCGGGGGCGTTCACGCCAACCTGCAACAACAACCACCTGCCCGGCTTCCTCAAGAACGCCGACGCGTTCAAGGGCAAGGGCATCGACACCATCGCGGTCACCGGAGTCAACGACGTGTTCGTGTTCGACGCCTGGAAAAAATCGACCGGCGCCGGCGGCAAGATTGAATTTTTATCCGATGGCAACGGTGAATTCGCCAAGGCGATTGATCTCGCGCTCGACGGCTCGGGCGCCGGGCTCGGCCTGCGCTCGAAACGCTACGCCATGCTGGTCGAGGACGGCGTAGTCAAGACGCTCAACATCGAGGACGTGCCCGGCAAGGCCGAAACCTCGAGCGCGGAAAATCTGCTGAAGCAGATGTGATGTAAGGCAATGCCGCGCGAGCGCGACGGCGCGGCCGCCGACAAGGCCTTCTTCAATGCCTATTCGAGATGGCCTGGCGCCGTCTAATGTTGACGGCGGCGATGGCGGCGGCCGTGGCCGCAAGCTCGCTCTGGTTCGGCTGCTGATCGGCTTGCAGCGCCGGCGCTGGCTGCAGCGGAAGCGGGGACAACGGCGGCGGCGGTTGCTGCCGGCGCGACCGAACAAAAATATACAGAAGAACCTTGACCATTCTGCGCACGAGGCTTTTGCGTACTTCCTCCCGCGCCCGCAACGTAAGAATTAGAGCCGTTTTCCGGTCGAGCTCGACCTGAAGGCGGCCGATCGCCGCATTTTGCTTGTTGACTCCGCCGTAGCGCGCGGTCGCTTGCGCGCGCATCTCTTCGATGCCGATCTCCAGGCGCCGCACCGACATGGCAAATTCGGCGCGCAAGTGATCCTTGTCCGCCTGGATCTCCTGGATCGCCATCGGCGTTGATTCGGCCATCCGTCGTTTGGTGATGCGTACGGCGCGACGATGAACGAGCGGAAACAACGTCATCGTCAGCAGGCACCCGGCGAGGAGCCCAATGCCGCAAAACATGAGCGATTCGATCATCAAACGCCCGCGCAAAACGAGAACTTTACGACGCTTCGGCTCGGTAGCACGCCGACGCCGGCGAATAAATCGACACCGCCGTTAACGATGAACGCGCGAACGCGCGCCGTTAAGGCGCTCGCGCACGAAGCGGCTCGGTTCGTCCGACCGGCGAGCTTTCATTTGCGCGTTGACGCGCGCCGACGTCAGCCGGCGACTCGGCCGGCGTTGCGGACTTCGGCAATCGCCTCGCGTGCCAAGGCGTCGGCGCGCTCGTTCTCGGCATGACCGGCGTGACCGCGCAGCCAGTGCCAGCGCACCTGATGTTCGCCAAGCGCTTCGTCGAGTCGTTTCCACAGATCGACGTTCTTGACCGGCTTCTTGTCGGCCGTGCGCCAGCCGTTGCGTTTCCAGTTGGCGATCCAGGACATGATGCCGTTGCGCAGATATTGGCTGTCGGTGTGGATATCGACGCGACACGGCCGCTTGAGCGCTTCGAGGGCGGCGATGGCTGCGGTCAGTTCCATGCGATTGTTGGTAGTGTTCGCCTCACCGCCCTTTATTTCCTTTTCGTGGTCGCCGAAGGCCAGGATCGCGCCCCAACCGCCGGGCCCCGGGTTGCCCGAACAGGCGCCGTCGGTATGAATGACGACGTGCGGCAACTGCGAACTCACGGCATCGTCACTCCGTAGTCGCGTGCGCTTGCGACTTTCTGGTGGAATCGCAGCTTGCGCAGATATTCGAGCGGATCCTTGGGCCGCACCAGCGCCCCGGGCGGCACGTCGAGCCAATCGACCAGCCGCGTGAGCAGGAAGCGCACGGCGGCGCCGCGGGCCAAGAGCGGCAGCTTCTCCCATTCGGACGGCGAAACCGGGCGCGTTTTTGCATAAGCGGCGAGCAGCGCCTGGCCTTTGGTGACGTTGTAGGAATGATCCGCCTCGAAGCACCAGGCGTTGAGGCAAATGGCGACGTCATAGAACAACGTGTCGGTGCAGGCGAAATAGAAATCGATCAGGCCCGAGAGCCTGTCACCGAGGAAAAATACGTTGTCGGGAAAAAGGTCGGCGTGAATGACGCCTTGCGGCAGCTCGCGCGGCCATTGCCGCTCCAGCACGGCGAGTTCGGTGGCAAGAACGCCGTCGAGGTCGCGCCGCACCTCGGCGACACGCTTGCGACACCCGGCATAAAGTTGCCGCCAGCCGGCGACCGAGAGCGCATTCCCGCGCCGCATCGAGAAATCCGCCCCGGCGAGATGCAACCGGGCCAGTGCCTCGCCGAGCGCGGCGCAATGGGCGACGCCGGGGCGGCGAATCCACATGCCGTCAAGGAAAGTGACGATTGCCGCCGGACGACCGGCAAGGCGGCCCAGTGTTTGCCCGGCGCGGTTCCTCACGGGCTGCGGGCAGGTGATGCCGCGGCTCGCCAGATGCTCCATCAGCGCGAGGAAGAAGGGCAGGTCGCGCTCTGCCACGCGCCGTTCGTAAAGCGTGAGGATGAAATATCCGCGGCTGGTATGGACCAAAAAATTGGAATTCTCGACACCCTCGGCAATGCCTTTGTAGGCCAAAAGTTCACCGATGTCGTAGCCGGCAAGGAAGGGGCCGAGGTCTTCCGCCGCGACATCGGTATAGACCGCCATGAAGGTCTCCTAGCATCAAGTGCCGAAGTTCGCCGTGCTCGCCGCGCATTCTCATGCGCATTGCGGAAATTTATAGAAATCCAAGCAAATGTACGATGCTCGTGCGGCTTCTGGACCCGAGGTTTCCATGCGAGTTGGCCGGCGGACGGCAGAACACCTCAAATCCACCGCACGAAGCCTTCGCGGCTAGCCTGCCATCCGTACCGCCGTCAAGACGGCCGGCGCGCGGCGCGTGCCGAAAGTGTGAATTATCCCGTAAGTAGCCGCCGATGCCGCGTGCGCGCCGCCCGCGCGGCCGCAATCATGCTCCGACACTATCGGCCCATACGGCGCGGCGGTATGATTGATCGGATGAAGACTTGGGGGCAGCGGGGCGAAGCGCGCATGAAATCCATCCTTGTTCCCACCGAGCACAACGCCGCGATGAGGTCGGCGCTGGACGTGGCGCTGCTGCTCGCGCAAAAATTTGACGGCTGCATGGAAGGCTTTGCGCTGCGCCCGGCGGTCGCCGACATGATGGCCATGGATCCCGACGCCGGGCTGACCATGGTGGCGGTCAAGGAGAATGACGCGGAAATGGCGCGGCAGGCCGAGGAGCTGTTCCGCTCGTTCATGCAAAGCCGCGGGGTGAAACCGGTCGGCGGCGAGGCGGCGGCAGCGTCGTTGTCGTGGTCTTGGCGTGCGGCCGCACCGAGCGGTCATGACTTCGTCGGCAGCTACGGCCGCGTCTTCGACATCATCGTGCTGGCGCGCCCGGGCGACGATTGGCAGAGCCCCTCGATGGCCACGCTCGAATCCGCCTTGTTCGAAAGCGGACGCCCGGTGCTGATCGCGCCGCCGGACCCGCCGCGCTCGCTCGCCACCAACGTGCTGATCGCCTGGAATCGTTCGACCGAGCAGGCGCGCGCCACCGCCTTCGCCATGCCGCTTTTACGGCTCGCCGAGCGCGTCACCATCCTCATGGTCGCGGGCGCCTCCGTTGCCGGTCCAAGCGGCCTTGAGCTGGCGCGGTCGCTGAAGATGAACGGGATCGCCGCCGAATCTATGACCGTTGCCGCCGGCAAACTCAACGCCGGCGAAACCATTCTCGCCAAAGCCGCCGAGCTTGGCTGCGATCTCATCGTCAAGGGCGCCTATACGCAAAGCCGCTTGCGGCAGATGATCTTCGGCGGCACCACGCGGCATATCCTCACCAACGCCGGGCTGCCGGTGCTGATGGCGCATTAGCGCGTCGGGTCGTTTCAGGAAAGTTGAAGCAAGATCACTTCAGGTCCTTGCGGATGATCTTGCCGACGTTGCTCTTGGGCAAGCTGTCGACGAACACGATCACCTTGGGGACCTTATAGCCGGCGAGCCGCTCGCGCGCGAATTTGGTCAGTTCTTCGGCCGTCAGCGCCGGATCGCGCTTGATGACAAAGAGCTTTACCCCTTGCCCGGTGTGCGGGTCGGCGACACCGATAACGGCAGCTTCGAGCACACCGGGATGCTGCGCGATGACATCTTCCACTTCATTGGGAAACACCTTGAAGCCGGAGACGTTGACCATGTCCTTCTTGCGGTCGAGGATTTTCAAAAACCCCTCGGCATCGAGCGAGCCGATGTCGCCGGTATGCAGCCAGCCGTCCTCGGTGAGGACGAGCTTGGTCTCGCCGGGACGCTGCCAGTAGCCCTGCATGACCTGCGGGCCGCGCACGCAAATCTCGCCGGCTTCGCCGCAGGCGACGTTGTTGCCTTGGTCGTCGCGGATGGTGACCTCGGTCGAAGGCACCGGCAGGCCGACGGTACCGAGCCTCGGATTGCGCACCGGATTGATGGAAACGACTGGAGACGCCTCGGTCAGGCCGTAGCCCTCGACCAAATCGATGCCCGTGATCTCGCGCCAGCGCAGCGCCACCGCCCTTTGCACCGCCGCGCCGCCGCCGATGGCTAAAGTAAGCTTGCTGAAATCGAGGGAGGCAAACTCCGGCGCATTGATCAGCGCGTTGAACAGCGTGTTGACGCCGGTCATAGTCGTCGCCTGCACGCGGCGCATAGTGCGGATGAACCCCTTGATGTCGCGTGGATCGGGGATGAGTACGCTCAATCCCCCCATCAATGCAAATGCCAGCAGGTTCGCAGTCAGCGAGAAGATGTGATAGAGCGGCAACGGGGTCAGCACGATGCCCTTCTCTTCCGGGATATTCGGCGCGATCCAGGCGCGACACTGCAACGTGTTCGCCACCAGATTGCGATGCGTCAGGATCGCTCCCTTCGGCACGCCGGTGGTGCCGCCGGTATATTGTAAAAGCGCTGGCGCCGCGGCCGCAGGCTGCGCGTCCGTATAACCTGCACTCGGGCGGCGACTGCAGGCGGCCTGCAGCATCGTGACGGTGTCGAAGCGCCAAGCCGGCACCGCGCGCCGGATGTAGGTATTGGCGAAATTAAACAGCGCCCGCTTCAGTGGCGGCATGAAATCGCCGAGCCGCGCCACCACAACGTGGCGGATCTGCGTTCCGGCGAGCGCCGCTTCCAGCTTATGCGCGAAATTTTCCATGATCACGATGGCGACGGCGCCGGAATCGGCAAGCTGTTCCTTCAACTCGCGCGGCGTGTAAAGCGGGTTGACGTTGACGACGGTCAACCCGGCGCGCAGCGCCGCGAAAAACGCCACCGGATAGGCGAGCAGATTCGGCAGCATGACGGCGACGCGGTCGCCGGGACGACACTTGGCTTCCTCGACGAGGAAAGCCGCAAAGGCTCGGCTTAGGCGGTCCCACTCGGCAAAGCTCATGCGTACGCCGAGGCATTCGAACGCCGGATGCGCGGCATGCCGGGCGCAGGCGTCGAGCAGCATCGCCGACAGCGACGGATAGGAATCCGGATCGATGCTCCGCGGTATGCCGGGCGGATAAGAGGCGAACCACGCCGGCTCGACGGCGCCGGACGCCGCCGGCGTGGGGGCCTTCTGCGTTTGCAACGTCATGGCGTCCAATCCTTGATGCGGCCGAGACGACTTCGTCGCCAATCTAAAGCAAATTTCGATCGCATAAAAACGACGACCTTAAAGTTAGGGTTGCCGGACGACCCCGCAATGCACGAACGCCGGAAGCGTCGTTCAAATGTTCGCACCCCTCACGGTGGTCCATGAGCGCGGCCGCCGAAAAGACGCGCCGCGCCGACCGGCGCGCCGGCATCACCTCCCTGCGCTTCACGCGACCATCTGCCGTCCGCAGCCGCCTTTGACTTAGCCTCGGACCGCGCCGCCCGGGAGCCGCCGCAAAGGCAGGCCGCCGGACCTGTCCGGCGCCGACCTGCAAGGCCGGAAGCATGCAGCAGCGGCACGACCGGACGGTTCGCCATGTCTTAATCGCAGCACTGTGGAAACCAGCCCCCTGCACGCGGGCGGGCTGCGAACCCTGACGGACCGCGGTAGTTAACACCCAACTCATTGATTATTTGGCGATAATTAGTTTTATGGTCGGCATCGACATTAACCATGTCATGCTTCGGACATCCCCAGCGACCGCTTCCTAGGCGTCGTTACGGTTTTGTGGCCATTTTTTGCCACACTGAACCGTTAACCCTCGACCCGTCGGGGGCGGGGTGACCATAAGTTCGCGTTAACCCTTCCCAAATTAACGTTGCATTAGGGTTGTTCGTCGCGGTCGCCACGCCGAGGCGAGCAACGCCAGTTAATGGGTCAACGCGAGGACGCCAGTGCTGGTTGGTAGGGCGCGCCTGAAATCCTGTCGTATTGTCGCGGCGCGCACCGCTTTGTCGTGCGGCCTGGCCGGTCTTCTCCTTCTCTGCGGATCACGGGTTCTGCAGAACGCGATCGCCGAGGGCGACACCCGCGCCATTTCGCTGCATCACATCCACACCGGCGAAGACATCACCATCACCTTCAAGCGCGACGGCCGTTACGACGAGGCGGCGCTGGAGAAGCTCAACTGGCTCTTGCGCGATTGGCGACGCGAGCAAGAGACCCGCATGGATCCGCATCTCATCGACCTGATTTGGGAGGTGCACCGGGAAACCGGCTCGCAAGAGCCGGTGTGGGTCGTGTGCGGCTATCGCTCGCCGGAAACCAACGCCATGCTCCGTCGCCGCAGCAACGGCGTCGCGCGCTTTAGCCAACACATGCTCGGCCACGCCATGGATTTTTACATCCCGGGCGTGCCGCTTGAACAGCTTCGCGTCATCGGCTTGCGCCTGCAGCGCGGCGGCGTCGGCTTCTATCCGACATCCGGCTCTCCCTTCGTGCACCTGGACACCGGCAGCGTGCGGCATTGGCCGCGCATGACCCATGAACAACTGGTCCGCGTCTTCCCCGACGGCCGCACGGTCCATATCCCGACCGACGGCCGCCCGCTCTCGGGCTATGCGCTCGCGCTCGCCGATATCCGAAAACGCGGATCGAACCCGTCGGAGATGTCGCTCGAAGTCGCGCGCAATGCCGGCGTGGAAGTCGCCGACATCGGCGCTGAGCGCCACCGCGCTAATCCGATCGCCAAGTTCTTCGGCCTAGCGCGCGACGAAGAGGAGGAAGATGCCGCCGCCGCTGCCGCCGCACCGGCCGCCCCAAGCCCGCCCGCGGCCGCTGCCGAACCGTTGCGCTCGCGGGCCAAGGCCGCTGTCGTGGCGGCCATCGACCGCGCCGAAGACAAGCTCGCGACGGAAAAGACCAAGCTGATCAAGGTCGCTTCGAAGGCGCATGTGATTTCCCGCGCTGAAGCAGCGCCGCTAACAGCTATCACCCCCAACCAAATTATTCTCGCCCGCGGTTATTGGCAGGGCCCGCCCGACGGCATGGCCACGGCGCGCTCGGCGCCGGCTTCCGGCAATCCACTTGCCGGCGTCCCGCAGCCGCTGCGCACTGCCGGTGCCCAGACGGACGCTACCGGCTCCGTCAGCCCATTCTCGGCGACGCATGACGATCGCGTTCCCGGAGAGCTTGCGCTCGCCTATGCCGAGCAGGCTGCATCCGAAGGATCGCCTGCGGCCGGCGCAGTTGCCGCGCCCGCAAGCGCGGCAATGCCGCGTGTCGGCACGGTCCATACGGTTGCCGCGCAAACCGGCGACAACGAGATGACAATTGCGGTCAAACGCGTCGGCGGACGACCGGCCTCGACCATCCTCACGGTCGCCAACAAGAAGCTGACGACGCCGCTGGCCGGTGCTGCCCGCCTTGACGATCCGTGGCTGCGTGCCGTCGTATTGTCGCCGAGCGTCAACCGCTTTCTCTGCATCACCGCGCTAGGCGCTCGCGATTTCCGCTCGCTGGCGCAGATGATGGTCAAACCGACGAGCTCGGTGATGATGACGTTTGCAGCCGAGCCGAACCCCGGCCTCGCACAGGATCACTTCAGCGGCAGCGCCATCGTGTTCATATCGACCGTAAGCTACCCGATACGCACGGCGGATTTGCGATAACCGTCATTCCGTGACGGCCTTCAAATTACAACATGCCCAATGCGTGCAGGTAGGTTTCCAGGATCGCCTCCTGCTCCTTGCGCTCGTTCACGTCCTGCTTGCGCAGCTTCACCACGGTGCGCAGCGCCTTCACGTCGAAGCCGTTAGCCTTGGCTTCGGCATAGACGTCGCGCACGTCGTCGGCGATCGCCTTCTTTTCCTCTTCAAGGCGCTCGACGCGTTCGACAAAGGCCTTGAGGTGATCCTTGGCGAAACGGTGTGGCGGTTGATCGTCCTTGGCGGCGGCGGCGGTGGCCATCGAGTACTCCTGCGAAAACGCTCGCCGACAGCTTTCGAAAGGGCGTGCGCTCAGGTCAAGACGCCTTCGCCATCATCCACAGCACTGCACAGCATGTTCGCGCGCCGTGCGCCGCGTCAATGTTTTTGGCTTGCTTTTTCGAACGCCGCTTGTTGCGCCGCGGACGCTTCCTTCTGGTATTTGGCGCGCCATTCCTCGTACGGCATGCCGTAGACGATCTCGCGGCTTTGCTCCTTCGTCATCGGCAGGCCTTTCTCGTCCGCAGCGTCCTTCATCCAGTTGGCGAGGCAGTTGCGGCAAAAGCCGGCCAGATTCATCAAGTCGATGTTCTGCACATCGGTGCGCGTGCGCAGGTGCTCCACCAGCCGGCGATAAACGGCGGCTTCGAGCTCCACGCGGCTTTGCTCGTCGATAGCCATGTCTTTCTCCGCAGCGTCGTTATAGGAAAGATAGAGGCGCCACGATCGTCTTGCCATACCGGGTTGCGGGGCCGTCATGAACACGGTGCTGGATGTGAGGGCCGCCGCAACGCGCGAATTGCTCGAAGCGCTGTTTCGCGCCGCGGTCGGCGCCGCGCACCCCGCGAACTGCCTGCCGCCAAATCTGCCAGAACCGCCGCCGCGCGGCCGCCTCGTCATCCTCGCCGCCGGCAAGGCGGCCGGCTCGATGACGCAGGTAGCCGAAGAGCGCTATGCCGGATTGCCGGCGACCCGGCTCGCCGGGCTTGCGGTGACGCGCCACGGCTACGGTCGGCCGACACGGCGCATTCCGGTAATCGAGGCCGGACATCCGGTACCGGACAAGGCCGGCGTGTCCGCGACCAAGCGCGTGCTGGCGCTCGCCGATGCCGTCGACGGCGACGATCTCGTCCTCGTCCTTCTCTCCGGCGGCGCCTCGGCGAACTGGATCGCTCCGGCGGCAGGCCTCACGCTCGAGGAGAAGCAGGCGGCGACGCGGGCGCTGCTCAAGAGCGGCGCCACGATCGGCGAGATGAACACCGTGCGCAAGCATCTGTCGCGCATCAAGGGCGGCCGCTTGGCGCAACGGGCCTATCCCGCCAAGGTCGTGACGCTGGCAATCTCCGACGTGCCCGGCGACGATCCCGCGGTGATCGGCTCGGGGCCGACGGTGCCCGATCCGACGACGCTTGCCGATGCACGCCAGATCGTGCGCCGCCATCGGCTTGATCTGCCCGCAGCGGTCACGCACGCGCTCAATGACGGCGCCAACGAGACGCCGAAGCCGGGCGACAAGGCCTTTGCCACGTCGGACTATCGCATGGTGGCGCGGCCTGCGGACGCGTTGCGCACGGCCGCCGAGCGTGCGACGGCGGCCGGCTACGAATGCGTCATGCTCAGCGACCGCCTGCAGGGCGAGGCGCGGGAGGTCGCGGCCGAGCACGCTCGCCTCGCGCTTTCGCTCAGTACCGAACACCGCCGCGCAATCATCCTGTCCGGAGGCGAGGTGACTGTGACGCTGCGCGGGCACGGCCGCGGCGGCCCCAACCAGGAATATGCGCTGGCGCTGGCCATATACCTCGATGGCGCCCCCGGCATTGCCGCACTTGCCGCCGATACCGACGGGACCGACGGCGGCAGCGGACGCCCGGACGATCCGGCCGGTGCGTTCATCGGCCCCACCACCCTCGAACGGGCCCGCGCCACCGGCCTCGATCCCGCCGCCTTTCTCGCCGACAACAATTCCACGGGGTTTTTCAATGGCATCGGCGATTTGTTCCGGCCAGGTCCGACGTTCACCAACGTCACCGACTTCCGCGCCATCGTCGTTGACAGGCTCTAAAAATTGACCGGAATCTAAACCGGAAATGGGCAAAGCGACTTATTCCAGATCGGCAGCCGGGATCCTTAGGGCGAGCGTCACCGCCCTGCTCGCCCTTGCGGTATGGGCTGCGCCGGCCGCCGCCGATTTTCGGCTGTGCAACAACACCGCAAGCCGCGTAGGCGTCGCCATCGGCTACAAGGACGCGGACGGTTGGACCACCGAAGGCTGGTGGAATCTGCCGTCGCGCACCTGCGAGACCGTGCTCAAAGGCAATCTCGTCGCCCGTTATTATTATGTCTACGCGATCGACTACGATCACGGCGGCGAATGGATGGGGCAAGCCTATATGTGCACCCGCGACAAGGAGTTCACCATCCGCGGCATCGGCGATTGTCTGGCGCGCGGCTACGACCGCACCGGCTTCTTCGAGGTCGATACCGGCGAGCAGCGCGCCTGGACCGTGCAGCTCACCGAATCGAGCGAGCAGGCGCCGCAACACCCGTTGCCCGCGGGCAATCCGCTGGCGACACGGCCCTCCGCCCCCCTGGGCCCGCCCGCCGGCAACCGCGGCGCACCCGGCCAAAGCCGATGAGGCGACAGCGGCGCACCAAAGTGGTGGCGACGCTGGGGCCGGCCTCTTCGAGCCGCACGATCATCGGCCGGCTGTTCGCGGCAGGCGCCGACGTCTTTCGCATCAATATGAGCCACACTACGCAAGAGAAAATGCGCGAGCTCGTGGAGGCCATTCGCGCGATCGAAACCGAATGCCGGCGGCCGATCGGGATTCTCGTCGATCTGCAGGGACCGAAATTGCGGCTTGGCAATTTCAAGGACGACTGGGCGGAGATCGATAACGGCCAGGAATTTGTGCTGGATAGCGATCCGGCGCCAGGCGACTCGCGGCGGGTCAACCTGCCGCACCCGGAAATCTTCGCCGCCACCAAGCCCGGCGCTACGCTTTTGATCGACGACGGCAAGTTGCGTCTGGTCGTGACCGAAGCAGCCCCGCAACGCATCGTCACGCGCGTCGTGGTCGGCGGCAAAGTCTCCAACCGCAAGGGCGTGAGCCTGCCCGAAACGGTCGTGCCGGTGGCCGCGCTGGCGCCGAAGGATATCGCCGACCTCGAAGCCGCGCTCGATGTCGGCGTCGATTGGGTGGCGCTGTCGTTCATTCAGCGCCCGGAGGACATCGCCGAAGCAAAGAAGATCACCCGCGGCCGCGCGGCGGTGATGGCCAAGATCGAGAAGCCGCAAGCGGTGGCGCGGCTCGACGACATCCTCGACCTTGCCGACGCGCTGATGGTGGCGCGCGGCGACCTCGGCGTCGAGATGCCGCTGGAAAAGGTTCCCGGCGTACAGAAGGAAACGACGCGCGCTTGCCGGCGCGCCGGCAAGCCGGTCATCGTCGCCACGCAGATGCTGGAATCGATGATGACGAGCCCGGTGCCGACGCGCGCCGAAGTTTCAGACATCGCCACCGCCATCTTCGACGGCGCCGACGCGGTCATGCTGTCGGCGGAATCGGCCGCCGGTCAGTACCCGGTCGAGGCGGTGGCGACGATGAACCGCATCGCCGAGGAGGTGGAAAACGAGGCGATCTACGCGCCGTCGCTGCACGTCCTGCATACCGAGCCCGAGGCGACCGGCGCCGACGCCATCGCCGCGGCGTCGCGTCAAGTCGCCGAGACGCTGGATCTTGCGGCCATCGTCTGCTGGACGTCCTCGGGCGCCACCGGGATGCGCGTTTCGCGCGAGCGGCCGAAACCGCCGATCGTCGCCATTTCGCCGTTGGTCGCCACCGGGCGCAAGCTGTCGCTCGTCTGGGGTGTCCATTGCGTCGTCGCCGAAGACGCCCGCGATCAGGACGACATGGTCGAGCGCGCCTGCCGGATCGCGTTCAAGGAAGGTTTTGCCAGGGCCGGCCAACGCGTCATCATCGTCGCCGGCGTGCCGCTCGGCACGCCCGGTGCCACCAATATGATACGGGTGGCTTTTGTCGGCGCGCAAGCGGCCGGCGAAGCGTAAAGAGCCACGGCAACGGCCGACCGGCGAATAGTCCCGCAATCCTTTATTCGCCGCGCTCCGTTCGCAATCCGGCACCGTCGACAATTTCCGCAACGGCGGCGGCGACGCGGTCGGCGGCGTCGTGGTGGAGCATGTGGCCGAAGCCGGGCAGCACCTTGAGTTTGACCCCCGGCGCGGCGGCGGCGAGGAGCGTGGCGTGCAGCGGCGTCGGCACCAGCGTATCGCGGTCGCCGGCGAGGACGATGGTCGACGCCGACAACTCGCCGTAGCGCTCGGCTTGTTGCGCAAGAAACGTTTCGAGACCGGCAATGTCGGTCCAGTTGGCGATCAGCGTCGCCGGCCGCAGCACCAGCCGCATCGCGCTGCGTTCGATGTATTTTCGCGGCGGCTTCTGCGGCAGGAACGCATTGCGGATCCCCAAATCCATCAGGACGAGTCCAAAGGGCATCGCCAGCGTATGGGCGAAAAATCGGCCGACAGGGGTGATCAACCATTGATGCAGCTTGGTCAGGTGCTGCAAATGCGGATGGGTCGGCGGCGCGACGAGCACGAGCCCGGCGACGCGCTGCGGATAATCGAGCGCAAAGGTCAATGCCAGCGTGCCGCCCCAGGAATGGCCGACCAGCACGGGGCGGTCGATGCCGAGCCGATCAAGCACGCGGCGCAGGATCGATGCCTGATAGGCCGGCGAGCCTCCTTCGCGGATTTTACGCGCGCTAAAACCGAAGCCCGGACGATCAAGGAGAATGACACGATGGCGCACGGCGAGGTGTTCGCCAAGCGCGAGCGCCATGTCTTCCAGATTGGCGCCCGCGCCATGAAGGAGAATAACGGGCGGAGCACCTTTCATCTCGGGGCTTGCTCCGAGTTCAACCACATGTTGACGGAAGCCATCAATATCGAGGAAGCGGCCGCGCGGCAGACGCGTCCGGTCGATGACCCGCGCGCCGATCACGGTGACGACGGCGCCGGCGGCAAAGAGCGCAGCGATTATGGCGAGCGCTGTCATGGGCTCGTACGATCCCGGTGCCGACGAGGGATACCGCCTGTCTCCATACAACGGGAACCCGACTTCGCGAGCACGGAGCGCGCGAAGCGGTCGGCGAAAGTCACGGTTACACGCGTTGGCGCGAGGCTCAAAGCGCCTCGCCCTTGAGCCATCGGGCGCCGCGCCCATAAAGCTGATCGAGTTCCGGCCCCTCGATGCAGGGCATGTCCGGCTTGACCTTATAGCCGATTTTCGTCTGCAAATAGGCGAGGTGGCGGTAGCCCTCGGGGAAACGCTTGAGCAAGTCGTGGTCGAGAGCAAGCGTTGCCGAGGGATCGATCGGATCGAGCCGATCCTTCTCGTAAATCGGCTGACGCAATACCAGTCCCCAACGACCGCCGCGTCTGGCGAAGAAATCGTAGAATCGCCCGGTGCAGACGACATCGCAAACCACGCCGTCGACCGGCGCGCGCTGCGATATCGTCATCTTCGTCTGCGCGATCGCGCGGTCGCCGGCAACATCGATCGAGCTGCCGCCGAGAAAATGCAGGATGCGCACGCCGCGCGCCCAGCCTTCGTCGTTGACCTTGATGAATTCCTCGAAACCGCCCTGGAACCAAGTCGCCATCATGCGGCCGTCGGCATGCCAAACGGTGCGGAAACGATCCCACAAGCGCGCGTCGCGCCAGACGGCCCAGTTCTCCACCAATTCACGGATGGCAGCCTTGTCGGCGCGGACATCGGCCATTGCATGTTCCCCGGCGTCATCGGCGGACCGGCGCCGACAGCGGACCCCGGCGCGGTCCGGCGATCGATCTTAACTTGTTCGCTCGGGCGCGGAATGGATGGATTGCCACAAGACCGCAACCGAAACCGCAACGACGGCCGGCGCGATCGTCAGATGTCGCGCCCGTCGACCTTCTCACCCAACGTCTTGACGACATCGCCGAGATGTTCGAGGTGAGGATCGATGGCCAGCGCCCGGCGATAAGCTTCAAGCGCATGCTTGTCATCGCCGATTTCCTGCAGGATCAGGCCGAGGCCGGACAGCGCGCCGAAGTGGCGGGGCTCGCGCGCCAGCACCTCGCGAATGTCGGCGAGCGCCTGGCCGTAATCCTTCTGCAAGTAGTAGATGGTGGCGCGGCGGTTCCACGCCTCCACATAATCGGGCCGCAGCTCGATGACGGCGTCGAGGAGCTTGATGGCGAGATCGTAATCCTTGTCGTCGGTTGCCGCCTTCACCCGGCCCATGAGCAAATTGCAGGTATCGCTGCCGGAGACCATCCACAGCGCCCAGATGCGATCCTCGATCGCCTTGGCGCTCTCGGCGTCGGGCGCAATCTTCAGCGCATCGAACAACGTGTCGAGATTGAAGGCCCGCTCGCCACGCTCGGCTCGCGGCAAATCGCTTGGCGGCGCGACCCAGTCGGGCGCCGGAGTAACGTTCGGCGTATTTTGCGCAAATGCCGGAGCGGCAGCGAAAGCCGGCGCAACGATAACGGCGCCGAGCGTCAAAGCCGGGAGGAATCGTAAGGCCATGCCGGCGAGTCTAACCAACCCCGCGCGGCGCGGCAAAGCCGAAATTATGCTTACGCCCGCGTGAACGACGCGGCAGATCGCAGCACAAAGCCTGACGAAGCGGCGATTGACGGCCGGGCGGCAGCTCAGCCCTGGCGGGCCTTGAAGCGGCGCTGCGTCTTGTTGATGACGTAAACGCGGCCCTTGCGGCGCACGATGCGATTATCGCGGTGGCGACCGCGGAGCGATTTCAATGAATTCCGGACTTTCATAGGTCGTATCCCGCTTTGCGGCGATTGCTTAAGGATGCGCCCGCCGCTTGTCAATGACGCCTCGCGGCGCCAAGCCGGCCTATGCCGCCGGGGCAGTCTCTGGGCGCGCAGCCTGCGCGGCAGAGCCTCCGCCGAACCGGGCCTCGCCTGCCGCAGCGCCCGTGAGGCGCCGGATGGCCTTATTCCAGGCCCGCAGCGCAAAACCGAAAAGGCGCGGCATGCTGTGGCGGCAGACCGCGAGCTTTCTCACCTGCGCCGGCACATGCCAGAGGCTGCTGCTGCCGGCGGGGAAGAAAGCCATGTCGCCCGGCCCGAGCCGGCGGACCTTGCCGTTTTCGTCGGTGACGAAGACCTCGCCGGAAATGATGTGCAGCGTTTCGTCGAAGGCGTAATGCCAACGGAACCGGCCGGCGCTGCAGGACCATGCGTAGACGGCGGAGGTGCCGTCCGCGCTCCGCGCCAAGCAAGTCGAGCGCGCCTGCGGCGTTCCCTCGACGATCCAATCCGGGCAGATCGGGTCGAGCGCAAGTTCCGCGTCGGCGGGAGCGGCAAAGACGATCGCGTGTGACAATTGCTCCTCCCTTGATCGATCCGCCGTCTATCCGGCGGATGAAATATCAGCGAGCCGAGCCGCCGACGCGAAGCGCATCGCGAGACCGTTGCGCGGGCATCTTCAACGCCCGCCGTTCGGCTTTGCGGTCCTTCAGATAATTGATCCAATTTCGATAGATGCCGACTGCGGAGTGGCGCCAGGTGTTTTCGAGCCCGGCTTCAATGGCCTTCCTCGGGAATTCGGCGATCAATCGCGCGCAACGTTCGGCGACGGCGTGGACGCGAAAAGCCTCAGCCAGCGCCGCTGCTTCTTCGTTGAGGTAATCCCGCGGCGGCGCCGGATATTGCTCGCGCTCGCCGCGCAGGAAACGGCCGACGTCGCGCCGATATTCGCGAATGAGCGTCTCGGCCTCGTATTCCGGATGGCCTTGAAAAAAAAGAAACAGCGCCGAGCTTCGCTCTGCTCTGGCGAAAGTGTCGACGCCGGCGGCCGCGGATCGGCTCAGCAGGCGATAACCGCTGGAGGCGAGTGCTGTTTCCGGCAAATCATTGTAGCGCGAGTGCGGTGCGCGCAACGGCGGCGCCACGCCCGTCATAAGACGATCGCCGGCAACCGCTTCAAAATCAAAAACGCCAAACAGCTTTTCGGCGAGCGGGCGCCGTTCGATACCGTCGGCGTGCAGAACGGCCGCATGGGCGGCAAGGCACGACCAGATCGTCGAAGCGGTATTTTCCCGCGCCCAATCGACAAGCTTGGTCAATACCGGCCAGTAGGGCTCGTCCTTGAGCGCGGCGGTGCGCGGTTCGGTTCCGGTCACGATCAGCCCATCGAGACGGGTGTTCCATAGTGCGGAAATATCCCGGTAGCGCACGGACAGTTCATCGCGCATGCGATCGGCGCGTGGCACCTCGGCGATGGAAAACAGCTTCAGGCGAACAACCGCGTCGGCCGTCGCCGCCCGGATCAGATCGAGGAATTGCCGCTCGGTCGCCTGGAGCGCCGCATCAGGCATGTTGTTGACGAGCCCGATGGTAACGCAATTGGCGCCGTGCAGGTCAACGGCAGAGCCGAAGCGCGCGGTGTCGAGGAGAAGCGGCATCGGGCTAGCGTCCCGCGGACCTATTCGGCGGCGATCAATGCGGCGCGAAGCGCTTGTGCCGCGGCGAGCGCCTGGTCGAGATCGGCGAGAATGTCGTCGATATGCTCGATGCCGACGCTCAGGCGGATCATCTCCGGGCGCACGCCGGCCTTCGCTTGCTCTTGCGCCGACATCTGCCGGTGCGTCGTCGAGGCCGGATGGCAGGCAAGCGACTTGGCGTCGCCCATGTTGACCAACCGCTTGAACAGCTTGAGCGCGTCATAAAATTTCTTCCCTGCTTCGAATCCGCCGGCGATGCCGAAGGTCAGGATCGAGCACGCGCGCCCGCCGAAATATCTCTGCGCCAATGTGTAATACGGACTGTCGGTAAAAGCCGCATAGTTGACCCAATCGACTCGCGGATCGTCGCGGAGAAACTCCGCCACGCGGCGGGCGTTCTCCACGTGGCGCTCGACGCGCAATGCCACCGTCTCGATCCCCTGCAGCAGCAGGAACGCGGAAATCGGAGCCAGCACCGCGCCGGTGGTGCGCTGATAGACGCTGCGGCAGCGCGCGATGTAGGCGGCCGGCCCGAAATGTTCGGTATAGATGAGGCCGTGGTAGGAGGGATCGGGCTCATTGAACATCGGAAAGCGGCGGGCGTGCCTTTCCCAGGAGAAGCGGCCGGAATCGACGATCGCCCCGCCGAGCGTCGTGCCGTGACCGCCCATGAATTTGGTCAGCGAATGCACCACGATGTCGGCGCCATAGTCGATCGGCCGCAGCAGGATCGGCGTCGCCACCGTGTTGTCGACGATGAGCGGAATCCCTTGCCGCCTGGCGACCGCCGCCAGCGCCTCGATGTCGCAGATGTTGCCGGCGGGATTGCCGACGCTCTCGCAGAAGATCGCGCGGGTTTTCTCGTCGATCAGTTTTTCGAGGTCATCGGCGCGATCGCTCGCGGCAAAGCGGACCTCGATGCCCTGGCTCGGCAGAGTATGCGCGAACAGCGTGTGCGTCGTGCCGTAGAGCTGCGGGATAGAGACGATGTTGCTGCCCATCGGCGCGAGATTGAGCACCGCGTAGTTCAGCGCCGCCTGGCCCGAACTGACGCACAGCGCCTCGATACCGCCTTCGAGCTGGGCGACGCGGCGTTCGAGCACCGCGGTGGTCGGATTGCTGATGCGGCTGTAGCGATGGCCCGCGACTTCGAGATTAAACAAGGCGGCGCCGTGATCGGCGCTGTCAAATTCGTAGGCTACGGTCTGATAGATGGGAACCGCGACAGCCTTGGTCGTGGGTTCGGGGTCATAACCGCCGTGGACGGCCACCGTGTCGCTTTTCATGCTTCCCCGCCGCGTCGCGATCTATGCCTCTCCCATGTATCCCCTTTTCGTTTCTTATCCGTGGCGAAGACGGCGGACAACGGAACTAGCAAGGATTAGAAGCAATAACCTTAACTTTTAAGCGGCAAAAAGCACGCCGCTTTCTTTCGAGAAATACGCCGGACCGGAATGTTAATTTTCACCGGCATCGAAGCGAAAGATTCACTCTATTGAGCGATCATTTCACGATGACGCCGATCGGAACGGAACGGGCGGAAGGCCGCGGCAGCGACGCACCGCTGCGCGATTGGGTGCGCGCGCTCGAGGCAACGGCGCCGATCGCTTCGCAGCCGCGAAGGTTGCTTCCCCACCTCATCGACGAATTCGGGCAAACGCGGGGCGACGCGCCTGCGCTCCTCTGCGCAGGCGAGAGCTTGACATACGAGGCGCTGGTTGCGCGCAAGAACCGCTACGCGCGCTGGGCGCTCGATCAGGGCCTCGCCAAAGGCGACATCGTCGCCCTGATGATGCCGAACCGGCCGGAATACATGGCGGCGTGGCTCGGTCTCAGCGAGGTCGGCGTCGTCGTCTCGCTCATCAATACGCAGCTTCGCGGCCCCGCACTCGGCCATTGCATCGACGTTGCCGCGCCGAAGCACGCCATCGTTGCCGGCGAGTTTTGCGCAGCGTTGCGTGAGACATCGCTGCGGAGCCGGCCGAAAATCTGGCCGTACGGCACAGGCGAAGGCGTCGCCGAGTTCGATCGCATCGATCGCACGCTTGAAAATCTTTCCGACGCGGCGCTGACGGCTGCGGAGCGCCGCGCGGTGACGATCGCCGATCGCGCGCTGCTGATCTATACCTCGGGCACCACCGGCTTACCCAAAGCGGCCAATGTCAGCCATCGACGACTGCTGCAATGGAGCCTTTGGTTCGCGGGCCTTATGAACACCGGCCCCGCCGACCGCATCTACAATTGCCTGCCGATGTATCACAGCGTCGGCGGCGTCGTCGCCACCGGCGCGCTGCTGGTGCGCGGCGGCTCGGTGCTGATCCGCGACCGATTTTCCACGCAGCATTTCTGGAACGACGTCGTCGACGGCGGCTGCACGCTGTTCCAGTATATCGGCGAATTGTGCCGCTATCTCCTCGACGCGCCGCAGCATCCGCGCGAACGCGCGCATCGCCTGCGGCTGTGCTGCGGCAACGGGCTGCGCGCCGACGTCTGGGAAAAATTTCGGAACAGGTTCGTCATTCCGCGCATTCTGGAGTTCTATGCGGCGACCGAGGCCAACGTCTCGCTCTATAATGTCGAAGGCAAGGTCGGCGCCGTCGGCCGCGTTCCTTCGTTTCTGGCGCACCGCTTCCCGCTGGCTTTAGTCAAATTCGACGCCATCGCCGGCGAACCCGAGCGCAATGCCGCCGGTTTCTGCGTCCCCTGCGCCATCGATGAAGTCGGTGAAGCGATCGGCAGGATCCGCAATAATGCGTCGGCCGCCGGCACCGAATTCGAAGGCTATAGCAGCGTCGAGGAAACGCGGCGAAAAATCCTCCGCGACGTGTTCGAACCCGGCGACGCCTGGTACCGCAGCGGCGATCTGATGCGCCGCGACGCTGGTGGCTTCTACCATTTCATCGATCGGATCGGCGATACCTTTCGCTGGAAAGGTGAGAACGTGGCGACCTCGGAAATCGCCGCGGCCATCACGGCGTTTCCCGGCATTAAAGACGCGAGCGTCTACGCCGTGCACATCCCCGGGACCGAGGGCGCCGCCGGCATGGCGGCGATCGTGTGCACGGACACGCCGGATCTGTGCAAATTCCGCGCCCATCTT
>Ga0187784_10000394_pt1 | contig 31919 bp, 21 predicted proteins | sample 1015_SJ02_MP15_2_FD_132964 | JGI IMG/M metagenome (GOLD analysis project Ga0187784, IMG submission 132964) | Tropical peat soil microbial communities from peatlands in Department of Meta, Colombia - 1015_SJ02_MP15_20_MG | ecosystem: Environmental > Terrestrial > Soil > Wetlands > Peat | place... | reverse complement strand
CGGCTATCAGTTTGGAATGGATGGTCTCACTGCCAACGGCAAGACGGAGCGCATCCTCAGTAACTACGTCAGCGGAAACTATTTCTCCACCCTCGGCCTCAAGCCGACGCTGGGGCGTTTGATTCTGCCCTCAGAAGGGGAAGTCTTAGGCGCCGACCCGGTCATGGTCGTTTCCTATTCATTTTGGAAGACCCGATTCGCCGGTGATCCAGAAATCGTGGGCAAGAAAGTCACCGTCGATGGCCACCCTATTACGGTTGTTGGCGTCGGCCCTAAAGACTTCGACGGAATCAGTTCGTTCTTAAGGTGTCAGGCGTTCTTGCCGCTGGGAATGGCTTTTATCGACGGTTATCCGATGGATTTGATGACCAACCGGAAACTTCAGATGGTGATGTTGTACGGACGTCTGCGTCCGGATGTGAGCCTGAAAACAGCACAAGCCAAGCTGGACCTGGTTGAGCGGCGCTTTCAACAGCAATACCCCGACAGCCACAAGAACGAGAGCTTGCTCATTTTGCCCGAGCTGCGATCCCGTCCGAATCCCGACCCTAATAACACCATGTTGCTGATCTCGGGCCTGTTCCTCGGACTCGCGACTCTGGTTCTTCTGCTGGCTTGCGTCAACGTAGCCAACATTCTGCTGGTACGCGCCACGGTCCGCGGCAGGGAAATGGCCATCCGCGCAGCGTTGGGCGCGGCTCACATCCGGCTGATCCGGCAGTTGGTCACGGAAAGTGTTGTTCTCGCCCTGGTGGGCGGGGCTGCCGGGATCGCCATTGGACTCTCGGGGAGCTCTTTGCTGAGTGCACTGAACATCCACGTGGATATCCCGGTGCGATTCGACTTCAGTTTCGATTGGCGCATTTTTGGCTTCGCGCTGGCGATCGCGCTGGCTACTGGGGTGATTATCGGCCTGATTCCAGCATTGCGTGCCTCGCGACAGGACTTGCGTACGGTACTGCATGAAGCGGGACGCGGCGTGATCGCGGGTCGGCATCGGCTTCGCAACATATTTGTCGTGGCTCAGGTCGCTGGTTCGTTGATGCTGCTGATCATCGCCATGTTGTTTACGCGCAGCCTTGGCAAAGCGCAACAGAGTGACCTCGGATTCGAGCCCAAGGGTGTTATCAACTTCACGATGGATCCAACCGAAGTTGGCTACAACGAAGAACAGGGTCGCGCCTTCTACAAAAATCTCCTTGAACGCACCCGTGCGATCCCCGGCGTCGAGTCGGCAACCACCGCAGGTGCAACTCCGATGGGATACCTCGGTGGCAACGATCTGGTGGACGTGGATGGATATCAGCCGCCTCCGGGTGAAGCTAAAACACCGCTGGTCTACAACATCGTTTCGTCCGAATATCTGGAGACGCTGAAAATTTCGCTGCTGCGTGGGCGCAACATCGATGAACGCGACATCCAGACCAGCCCATACGTCGCTGTGGTCAACGAAACCATGGTCAAGAAGTATTGGCTCAATACTGATCCCATAGGGCGATATTTCAAGATCGGCAGTGATCCGCAACACCCCATTCAGGTAGTGGGGGTGGTGAAGAATGCCCACGTTCGAAGCCTGGCTGGGACCATTGATCCATATTTCTATCTTCCCTTTGCCCAACATTACACAGGGAACTCGCTGAACACGCTGCAGGTGCGCACCTCGGTTGCGCCGGCGCTGATGATTCCGCAGATTGAACACATCATCGAATCGCTGGCACCGACCATGCCGGTATTTGATGTGCAGACCATGACCCAGGCTTTGGAGACCTTGAATGGCTTGCTGCTGTTCCAAATCGGAGCTGGTTTGGCGGCGGCGCTGGGATTGTTAGGACTCGTTCTCGCAACGGTGGGCGTGTACGGGGTGATTTCCTACTCGGCCAGCCAGAGAACCCATGAGATTGGCATTCGCATGGCCATCGGGGCTGAACCGATGCAGATCCTAAGAATGGTTTTTCGGCAAGGATTGCTCATCGTTGTTATCGGCCTGGCGGTCGGAATCGTAGCCGCGATCGCAAGCGCACGAGTGCTCAAAGGCTTCCTGGTGGTCAGTGCGACTGACCCTACGACCTATATCTCGGTGGCAGTGGCTCTGACCGTGGTTGCGCTCAGCGCCTGCTACATTCCCGCCCGACGTGCGGCGAAAGTCGAACCCATGGTGGCGCTGCGCTACGAGTAGTCACTCATTAGCAAGATTTGCATGCGACCCAAGCACGCGATGCCAATGAAGGTCTGCGCGTGGTACTGCCAGCAAATCACCAAGCGACGAAAGTGCCGGAGCCAGGGAGTAATGGCTCGACTCTCCAACGTTTGCGGTAACTGCGCAAACCAGTTGCACAAACCCCGATACGGGGCTAACGTAACCTGTCGTATTGTTAACCTTACCCAGAACGCGGCCCTCCAGGCCAGCAGTAATGAATCGAGACCCAATGCTTACACGCCGGAGGTTTATTGCGACCACTGCCAGCACCGTGGTTGCAGCGCGTCTTCACGTGCAGGGACAAAGCAGGGCCCGGTTTGCCCTCAGCATCCCCACGGAAGCAACTGGTCCTCATATGCCGATCGACTTTGTCGGCCTGTCTTATGAGGTGCAGCAACTCACGGACCCAAGTTTCTTTTCGGCGCAGAACAGCGGGCTGATTCGCCAGTTCAAAGCACTCTCGTCAACTGGCGTTCTGCGTCTTGGAGGCAATACCGGCGAGTTCGCTTACTGGAAACCTAACCCTGATTCTCCCGAACCAGAACATCCTCAAGTCCGTGAGGTTGCTGGCGAGCCGAAAGCTCACTACTACCCGGTAACCGTGGAAGCGGTTAGGAACCTGGCGGAGTTCCTTCAAGCTACCGGTTGGACCTGCGTGTACGGCATCGGGATGGGCACCAATACACCGGCACGCGCCGCCGAGGAAGCTGCCTTTGTAGCCGAGGCGCTGGGCAACCGCCTGCAGTACTTTCAGATTGGCAATGAGGCGGATCTATTCAACCGGCACCTGCGTGATCCAAAGACGTGGTCGGCCAATATGTACCTGGAAGAATGGCTCGTGCTGGCGCGCGCTATGGCAGCTCGGGTGCCCACGGCACAGTTCGGCATGCCCGATGTTGCGGGCAACGTGTCGTGGCTGACCGAGATTGCTGATCAATGGCCTTCCATTCAGACCCCGCTCCGTGTGACGACCCTGACTCATCATTATTATTTTGGCGGGCCGGCGACGAACCCCGAGGTCAACATTCCGAACCTGCTCAAGCCGGCGACGATGCAAAAAGTGCAAAACACTGCGAGTATCGCAACAGCTGCGGCCCGCAAGATCGGTGCGCGCGTGCGGATGACCGAGGGCAACACCTGCTATCGCGGAGGCAAGCCGGGTGTCTCCGACGTGTTTGCTGCCGCGCTTTGGGCGGCCGACTATTCGCTGCTGCTAGCCAGTAACGACTATTCCGGGGTCAATCTGCACGGTGGCACTGGTAAATCTGTGGCCAATTCTGTTGGCGGATCGTTGCCGGGTGACGCACTTCTCGAAGCTCAGGGCGAGACTCCCGAACACATTGCCACACATCCCCATCCTTTCTATACGCCGATTGCGACGTTTGGCTCGGAGTATCTGTTGGAGCCGGTCGCGTACGGACTCAAGTTTGCAGACTCGTTCAGCGGTGGAACATTGATGAGGACCGAGTTCTCGACCAAGCTGCAGGCTGGGGGAGTCAACGCGACGGCCTATGCCGCGAAGCTGGCCGGCGGCCAAATTTCCCTGATTATTCTGAACAAGGACGCGGTAGCGGACCTTGAGATAGAAGTTGAGTTTGGTCGGGCCCTGAGTGGAGCTGTGGAAACCGAAACACTGCACGCACCGGCACTCGACAGCCGCGAAGCCCACATCACAGCGTCAACCAAGACCGATTCGCTCCGGCAGGGTAAGTGCTCCGTTCCCGTTCCCCATGCAACTGGATTGCGCCTGACAGTGCTATGAATCGCCGACAGTTTGCGTTCATCGGTGGACGGTTTTGAAATCGAAATGGGCCCGATTCATACTACAGAACGTCGCCGGACTGGACTGGCGAGCACGAACGACGGCTCGACCCTAAGGACAGCAGAATCAAACAAGGAGCGCCAAATTGCGCCAACCGCGATGCATCGGCGTCCTCGCTTTTTTGGGAGCTCTATAGCGCTGACGTGACAACGTTGATGCGTTTGCGGAAAACTGAAGCGGAAACCGGTAGAATCACTCTTAAGGTTGGGTGAGGTTTCTGTGATGAATATTTCCGGTGTGGTGGATTCTGTGGGCCGGGCTCGGGTTCTGAATGCTGTTCCTCTACGAAATGCCGTCTTGTGTGCGGAATGCGATGTAGTTAGCGATAGCCCCCACGACACCTGCCAGGTGTGCGGAAGCCATTCTCTATTCAACATAGCTCGCATGTTTGGTCAGCTTCCGAAGGAGCGGGCAAAGTTGGTTGTCCGAGAGGCTGTCGAGATACCCTCGCGCGAATTCGTGTTGCCATTCTCGCAGCCTCATCGACTCCGAAAACGGGCAAATCGCTCACGGCAACTCTCGATCGTGACGGACGATAACGAAAGGGATCGGCTGGATCGTGGAATGTTAGTCGGGCCGCAAGACCGTTGACCGGTCCGAATGGCGCAATGGGCTAAAGCCGATCGCGAGTGTCGGGGCCAACCCGGTTCAACGCTGAGCCAATGAGTGGAGATAGGCCAATTCGCAAACCTTTGGTCGTCCTGCGAACCTGCCCCAGTTACGTTTTCATCATGTATCAGTAGCTGTGGACGACCTCCGGTAATTTCCTCGGGGGACCCTGTGCCCTTTGTGGCGAAACCAGAAAGCACTCTAGATCCGTCCCAACAAACACGCCACCGATGTTAGAATTCCGCCTTCACTTCAACCGGAGAGACGTTCGTGAAACCTCTGTGGTCATTTGTTTGGTGCATGCTTGTTTTCGCCTTCACTCAGTTCGCCGCCCCCCAGTCCGCTCCAGACTCCGCGCCCTCAACCGTACCGCGCAGTCTACTCGGCTACACGCCCCGGAGCGCTGCCGCCGAACGGGATCTCGAGAAGAAATTTCAAGACAGCGTGGTGGCCGCCAATATCCGCGAAAACATGCGCCGCCTCTCCGCGCGCCCGCACAACGTGGGTTCTCCCTACGACAAAGATAATGCCGAATGGATCCTCGCCCGCCTGAAAGAGTGGGGGTTTGACGCCCACATCGAGAGTTTCGACGTCCTGTTCCCCACTCCCAAGGAGCGCATCGTCGAACTGGTCGCTCCCACAAAATTCCGCGCAAAACTCGAGGAACCCGCTCTCTCCGTCGATCCCACGTCGAATCAAACCGCCGAACAGCTCCCGACCTACAACGCCTACTCCGCCGACGGCGACGTCACGGCCCCGCTGGTCTACGTGAACTACGGCAATCGCGAAGACTACGAAGAACTGGACCGTATGGGCATCTCGGTCAAGGGAGCCATCGTCATCACGCGTTACGGCTCCGGATGGCGCGGCATCAAGCCCAAAGTCGCCGCCGAACACGGCGCCATTGGATGCCTCATCTATTCCGATCCCCGCGGCGACGGCTTCTTCTTTGGCGACGACTATCCGGCCGGCGGATGGCGTCCCCGTGACGGCGTGCAGCGCGGCAGCGTCATGGACACCGACTATCCCGGCGATCCGCTCACTCCCGGCGTCGGCGCCGTGCCCGGCGTCAAGCGTCTCGCCATCAAAGACGCCAAGACCATCACCAAGATTCCGGTTCTTCCCATTTCCTACTCCGACGCACAACCCTTGCTCGCTGCTCTTCAAGGCCCGGTCGCTCCCGAAGCCTGGAGAGGCGGGCTCCCGATTACGTATCACATCGGCCCCGGGACCGCCCGGGTTCGTCTGAAGGTGGCCTCGAACTGGGACATCAAGCCGCTCTACGACGTCATCGCAACCCTCAAGGGCTCCGATCCCGACCAGTGGGTCATCCGCGGCAATCATCACGACGCCTGGGTCAACGGCGCCGACGATCCTCTCTCCGGCCAATCTCCCATGCTGGAAGAAGCGCGGGTGCTGGGCGAATTGCACAAGCAAGGGTGGACGCCCAAACGCACCATCCTCTACTGCGCCTGGGACGGCGAGGAACCCGGCCTTCTGGGCTCGGTCGAATGGGTCGAAACCCACGTGGACGACCTGCGAAAACATGCGGTCACTTACATCAACTCCGACAGCAGCTCGCGGGGTTATCTTTTCGTCGGCGGCACCCAGGATCTACAGGCAGTCGTGGGCGCGGTCGCGCACGATATTACTGACCCGGAGAAAAAAATCTCCGTTTTCGAGCGCGCACACCTGCGCGCCATCATGCGAGCCAAAGATGCCGAAGAAAAGGGGAGACTGCGTAAGCGCAACGACCTCGTGCTCGGCGATCTTGGCGACGGTTCCGACTTCACCGCTTTTCAGGACTTTGCCGGAATCTCATCCCTCAACCTTGGCTATGGTGGCGAGGACGAGGGTACTCAATACCATTCCATCTACGACGACTTTTACTGGTACACACACTACGCCGACCAGGATTTCGTCTACGAACGAGCGATGGCACAAACCGCCGGCTCACTCGTCCTCCGCATCGCTGATGCCGACCTGCTTCCCTTCGACTACGCTCCGCAGGCTGATGCCATCGCCAAGTACGAATCCGATCTCGAAAAGCTGTTGAAAGAAAAACAGGAAGAAATCACCGAACGCAACACGGAAATTCAAGAAGGCGCCTTCACGGCAACCGCCGATCCGCACAAAACCTTCGTGCCTCCTCCAGTCGAAGCCGTTCCGCCCTACATGAATTTCGCTCCCATGAAGAATTCCATCGAGACACTGAAGAAGTCCGCGGAGCGTTACTCGAAAGCGCTGGCGAAATTTCGCAGCGCGAACAACGACGCCGTTTCGCCATCCTCGTTGGAGACCGTGAACGCCGACCTGCTCGCCATCTCGCGCCTCTTCCTCAACGACAAAGGGCTCCCCGAACGTCCTTGGTTCAAAAACCAGATCTACGCCCCCGGCGCCTACACCGGATACGGCGCCAAACCCGTCGCCGCAGTTCGCGAATTCATGGACGAAAAGAAATGGAAAGAGGCCGACGAACAAATCCCTATGGTCGCTGATGTAATCGACCACGTCTCGGCTGGAATCGAGAAGGCCGCCGGAGACCTGGAGGCCGCGACAGGAAAATAACGCTTCGCTTCGAGAACCAACAGCGCCGCCGCCCTTTGCACTATCGGGTAGAGCGAATCAGTTCCTGGGTGCGATTGCACCCGCCTGAAGTCAAGCGCCTTTGACGGCGCACGGTTATACCTTCATTCAGATCAGCCCGGCACACACGGCGAAGCTGCTTCTGTTCGCCAACGTATCGCGAACTTTCGACTATTGCGTTGCGGCCGGCAAGATTTAGACTAGTCCGTGCATGTTCGCGTTGAGGACACTCTCCTGGCCCAGTTCGGCATTATTCCTGTTCTTTGTGGTTGGGCTCGCCGCAGGTCAGGACCCCACTGCTGCGGCTCCGCCCCCGGATCCTACTGAGACAGCACCTTTAGCTTCTGCTCGCCAGCGCATTGTTTTTGATGAGTTTGTCGACTCACTCGTCCGGCAGGAACGCCGCCTGACTGATTTGATGCGAAGTTTCCAGCCCATCATCGAGACCTACATCCAGGAGGAAGGGTCCCAGTACCGCTTCCAGAGAGGAATCATCCTCAACGGTGATGACTATTTCCTGAGCCGTCTTAATCTGAGTGGAGATTCACCGTCCCTTATGCCATTTGCGGACGAGGAGACCTGGTATCAAGGTGCAGAGAAGTTCTTTGTCCACGACCCGCTACCTTTCAGCCAACTCGGCTTCGCGCAGGCGTTGTTCCCTGACTTCGGCCACTTCGACCGCCAGAACTACACCTTCGAATTCGTACACTGGGAGCTTCTTGGAGACGTGCGCTGCGCCGTTGTGGACGTTAGGCCCCATGGAAATTCCAAGAAACGCGGCTTTGTCGGCCAGATCTGGGTGGAAGATCGGAACTACGGCATTGTGCGGTTCAGAGGAACCTTTACCTCGAAAGGCATAGCCAAGCGCGCATTTCACTTCGACAGTTGGCGGCTGAACACGATGGGCATTTGGTGGATGCCTGCGTACGTTTATACGGAGGAGTCGAAAGCTCGCGACCCATCCAGCCACGGACTCTGGTTCAAGGCCCAAACTCGCGTATGGGGCTACGACTTGCGAAACGCCGGCGATGATCGGGAGAATGCCAAACCGACGGATGCGCCGGAAGATTTCCCAGATCCAAGCGCGAGCGAAACGACATACCCGCTGGAAGACCAAGTGGTGGAGCGGTCGCAAGTAGCTGGACTTATGGCTCCGGACGGCGAAGTCAATCGAATCTTGGAGACCGTAGTCAACAATCTACTAATCACCAACAACCTCGATATTGCCGGTATCCGCTGTCGCGTGCTGCTCACGACCCCACTGGAATCGTTCGTTGTGGGCCGGACCATTGTGCTCAGCCGCGGACTTCTCGACGTTCTGCCCAATGAGGCCGCCCTTGCTGCTGTGCTGGCGCACGAACTGGCTCATGTCGTTTTAGGTCACGCCGCCAGCTCCGCATACTGGAGAGGCTTTGGCTTGGTCGTTCCCGATGTTGAAATCTTTGGCGCGCTCAACTTTCGTTTCAATCGCACTGAGGAGTCGGATGCCAACAAGAAAGGCATCGAACTGTTCTCGCGGTCGCCATACAAGGGTCAATTTGTGAGTGCTGGCCTCTTCTCGAAGGCGTTGGAGACCAGCTCCGGGCGATTCCCGATCCTGCTGCATGGACGCTTCAGCAACGACTTCGGGAGCAGTGGCCTGGTCGGCATGCAAGCACGGGGCGCCGACTCTTCCAGGGTTCCGAAGACAAGTCGTCTGGATCAGAACTCTGCTTTGCCGATCGGATCGCGAATCGTGCTCGATCCGTGGTCGGACCGACTCGAATTGACCAAGAGTAGACCCGCGCCTCTCGTGTCGAGGGCTGAAAAGATTCCCTTCGAAGTAACTCCGTTCTATCCGCATCTCAGGCGACAGGACGCACCGGAAAAACCGCCAAGCGGAGCACAGCAATAACCGTGTGTGGGGGGGGAGATTATTTGAGGCGCGAATCCGCGCACGGCTGTGACTCTGCAAGCATCGGCCGAGGCTTCATTGATTTCAACTCGCCAGTTCTTGAGACCATCCAGATTCCTCACGTCTGTGAAGGATAGTTGACGGTGATGGGTGTAATTAGATGGTCCGCCGTCTTGGCTCTATGTTTGAGGAAGAGATAGGGTCAGGCGCCGAGTCGAACGTTCGCGGGAATTTCACCATCCAAGAACGCCCTCTGCCAAATTTCGAGGTTCAGCAAGCGCCAGATGCGAACTGCATGATCGCGCGTCCGATTGCGATGCTCTGAGAAAATCCTTTTTAACGACTCTGTCCGAAACAGCCCCCGATCCAAAGCACGCGGTCCAAGCAGTGTTCTTTCCACACGATCTAGAATTGGTCCAGCCAGCCAGTATTCCCATGGCGTGGGGAAGCCCAACTTCTTGCGGTGAATGATGGCCTGGGGCAGAAGATCGGCGATAGCCTGTTTAAGGATGAATTTCCCGGCCAGTCCGCGCACCGAGTATTCCGTTGGGATCCTCAAGGCGAAGCTCACCAGTTCATGATCGAGAAACGGGACGCGGCTTTCAAGCGAAGCCGCCATGCTCATCTGATCTTGCTTCATGAGCAACTCGACGAGATAGCTATTGATGTCAGCATACAGCAACCGATGCAGCAGATCACCGTGCGAATGTTCCCACGCAGCCATTGCACCGGCATATGTGGTTCCACCGTCTTCGCGAGTCTCCGAGGTGAGCAATTCTGCCTGTTCAGTCTCCGAGAAGGCAGAAAAGAAATTGTCATAATAAAAGTTCGGCCACGAATTCCCGTCTCGTATCAAGAATGTGTGCTCTATTTTGCGACGCCAGGATGCGCTGAACGCGGGGGTTAGCAAAATTTTCCGCAACGCATCCCGCATGCCTCCGGTCGTCACCAGGCGATACGTCGCATCCATCCGAGCATTCAGCAGCGTCCACGCATACCGGCTATAGCCAGCCAGTGTCTCGTCGCTCCCCTCGCCGGTAAGCACGACCTTGACATGCTCGCGCGCCAGTTGAGCCACGGAAAATAAGGCCACACTTGAGGGCCAGGCGATGGGTTCGTCCTCATGCCAAATCAATCGCGGCAGATTCTTGAAGAACTCTTCCCTGCTCAACAGGATTTCGTGATGTTCTGAACCAATGTGTCTGGCCACTTCCCGAGCGTAGGCGAGTTCGCTGAAGGGCTCCTCGCCAACACCGCCGAAGCCATATCCGACTGCGAAGGTCTTGATCTGATCACCACGAATTTTTGTGGCCAGGGCGGCCACTGCGCTCGAATCCAGTCCGCCGCTCAGAAACATTCCGAGCGGGACATCGCTCATCAGGTGAGACTGGACAGCCGCTTCGAGCATCTCCCGGTACGCCCGTACGTAGTGTTCCCGTGGCTGCGTCTCGCGCACATCGTAAGTTGTCAAATCCCAGTAACGTTCGACTCTGGGATCGCCTCGCTCTGTAATTTGCAGTGTGTGGCCCGGCAGGAGCTTGCTGATGCCGGCAAACATCGTGGCTTGGCCCGTGATATAGCCGAACGCCAGATACTCGGCGAGAGCTCCACGATTAAATTCTGCTGAAACACCGGGATGGGCAAGTATTGCCTTTATTTCTGACCCGAAAAGAAAAGTAGTCCCGTCCCAGCGGTAATACAACGGTTTAATGCCGAGCCGATCGCGGGCTGCGAACAACCGATGCCGGTGGCTGTCCCAAATAGCAAAGGCAAACATTCCGCGCAGACGCAGGACACAATCGGTACCGTATTCCTCGTATGCGTGAACAATGGTCTCAGTATCGCTGTGAGTCCGGTAACGATGGCCTTTGGCTTCAAGTTCTTTCCTCAGGTCGGAGTGGTTATAGATCTCGCCGTTGAAAACGATCCAGATATCTTCATTCTCGTTGGCCAGCGGTTGATGACCGGATGCGACGTCAATGATGCTTAGACGGCGCATGGACAGGCCGACGTTGTGGTTGACGAAGTAGCCCTCCTCATCCGGCCCCCGGTGCCGGATCTGGCGGTTCATGCTTTCCAGAGTGTCACGAGATATGTGCTCGAAGCCCTTGGGAGAGAAAGCGCCACAGATTCCGCACATGTTCAGAACTCACCGGAGATGACCGGAATGGGTTCCGACGTTGGTGGCTGCAGCATAGCGGCGTTATCAGACGAGAAAACCTTTCGCGCTCCGCCCTTCACCACTAACTCGGCCCAGTCGACTGCGCGGCTCGCAAGCAGCTCGGTTTCTCCATCGATGCTGGCATAGGTTCCGTGCACAAAAATCACTTGCTCAACTGAACTCTGAGCAGTCAGGTGACACAAGTATTCGGCGTCGCTCGACAGACGACCGCTGCTCCATGGCTTGCGGCCATCATTGAAGACGAACGAATACTTGCCTCCGTCCCACTCATATTCGTAATGAGAAACACCGGCAATCGACGGACGTCCGATCCACTTGAGGGAGTCCAGACTGCAAGGCGTGTCGTGCCATGCTCTCACTACTACGGCAAATTCTGCAGGGAGTATGGTATCTCGCACAAAATTCAGCACCGTAATCGGAATCTTCTGACCGTAAGCGGGAGAAAACAGTTCCGGGCGCAGAACAGTGCCCCAATCCGCATCTTTCACTGGACAAAAAGCCAGTCCGCGCATCCCATCCTTTAGACGAAAAATGTAATCTCGATCAGGTCGAAGATCTTGCGCCAGATGCCACGCAATGTTGAGATGACGGTTTCCCGAGCCCTCGACTACATCGCGAATCAGGTAAGCGCCATTGTCAAGGGAAATCGCCCATCGCCGGTGAGTAACTGGCGGCCGCAATCGCTGGTACCCGTCGTGACTGGCAATCAGCACATGGAAGTTCTGCCCTTTTATCCATCGTTCGACTTTCGAGTGGACAGGCTTGTGCCAGGAAAAAGTGGTTGCGCTTTCCGTCTGGCTCAGACCATCGACCGTCAGCGTATTGTGTGCTTCTGTTCCGCGGAACAGGTTACGGTCATCACCGGGACCGATGTATTCGCAAGTTCCGCAATCAATCAACAGCGTATGCCCGCGGCTCTGAAGAGCGACGCTGAGTGCGTCGGCGTGAGCATGGCCTCCACCGTGGATGCCCGACGACCCTGCATCAACAATCAACTGCGAATCATCGGACGTGAGCAAATAACAGCCGGATTCCGTCAGCGCTGCCGACTCACAGGTCGCAGGGGCCTCCTGCAACAGATCCCACTGGCGAACACCTTCCTCGCCGAGCAGCCACAGAGTCTCCTCTCGCAGATTCTTCGCGGTAGCCTTGAAATCTCCACGATGAAAGAGAATCGCCCCGGTCGCAAGCGGATCCATGAGATGTTCAGCGCAGTTGCGTCTGGGATCGAACAATCTTCCCCCATCGTCGTCTCCGAATCGCGGAGGGGGACCACTCCGTCCCAGCAGATATAAAACAAACAACATCTTCTCGATTCTGTCTTCCAGTGGTTTCGGAACTTGAACGTTGTTCAAAGACGCGAGCACGACCGCATGCAGAAAAAAATCCAACGCGTAAACGTGGTAATAAGTCGACTGCTCAAAATGAAACCCGTCCTTCCGGATCTGCCGCTCTGATTCCCTCAAGATAATTCGCCAGCCGAGTAGCTCCCAGCGTTTCGCTGCGTCAAGTTCGGGGCATAAGATTCCCAGGAAAAACAGTCCCACCCCCTCTCCCAGGAGGTGGGTGTTGGGGGAAAAGTAAGTTGAGAGATAGCGCTCGATGTGCCGCCCGTGGAGCGCCAAACTACGAAGCCACTCCGCGCGAAGGTCGTAGATGCCCCGGGCCCCGTGAAGGAGATGAATTGTCCAGAGCCAGGACATACTTCTCATGGCAACTTCCAGACTGCTCGACCAGTTGATGCCTATCGGATATGGATTTTCTGCCTGCCAATGTCGCCACTGCCTGAGGGTTTCATCAGCGTAGCGCGCGTCATGTGTAAGGCGATACGCCTTTGCTAGCGTGACGAAATGCTGATGGCGATTCAGCTCCCAAATGACTTTGGAGTCTCCGCACTGAACGTAGGAAAGGTATTGAATGCGATCAAAAGCTTTTTTCGGGGCCCGCTTGCGATGAACGGCGTCCCAATGCCAATCGATGTCCCAGTCGGTCGCCTTGTTGTAGTTCAGGCTTTGATATCCCAATAGATCAAACTGATGCCGACAGATTCGATCTGCCTCTTCGACGATCTGTTCCGCCCGTCCCGGTAGCCGCTGCTTCAACAGCATTAGGATCGAATCGACAGAGCGGGGTGTGAAAAAAAAGTTTTCACCCTTGGTAGAGCCTGAACGCTTCGAGCTAGTAGTAAAGTCGTGGCCCAGCCAACTGAGCAAGCAATCCGATCGCTTGGCAACTCCCTGTCGGCATCGATCGAAGAACTCATCCCGACCCATTCGCCGCAAGCGCGCGCCGACGTGCCTCCACTTCTTAGTCACCATGACAGCCCTATGGACTGGCCATCCCAGCGCTGGCAAAACGCCGAAAGCTTAAACCGAACGGCGACCCAAGCTAATGGTGATATCCGACCCGGGGCGGGTGAGTGCGACCGTTTTCCGGGACCGAACATCGATCTCAGATTGCTGTTGCCGACTGGGTGGCTTCGCCTATAGGCAAAGTCCCGACTTTCTTGGCTGGAACAATGCTCTGTTTCCTGACGCATACATTCGGTCTTAGGCTACCAGCGAAATATGAATCTCGTGTGAATGGTAGCTTCCGAGGTCATGGTGGTGAAATTTAGAGTTCGAATATTACGCCGGGACTCTCGCGAGCGATCGATTTTATTTAATTGGCGTCACCCCAAGAACCTCGGTGGCGAGGCGCCCGTGTCGTATCTCCGCCTGCTGCGTTGCTGTTGGATGCGAGTCGTTGCCGAAAGCTCCCCATGTGTCACAAGAAAGTGTCACCCGACTCCATTGCAATCTGCTCGCAGGGCCGCCCCTATGGTTCCGGTCACACCGTCGCCGGAAAATTTACACGGTGTTAACCGAGGAGTGGTTTAATTGCCCCTCCGAGCCGCAAAGCTTGGTCCTGAGAAGTCCTGGCGTGAAAGTGCTACAGAGGGCCTAGCAATTCGCGGTCGAGCACTGAACCGCTGAGCCGTGCCGCTCTTTTTGGCACGGTGCCGCTGGAGCATGACTCAGCCTTTAGTGCAGAGAGTGCCTGATAACTCTATCTGGTCTGCGTAGACGAGTCCGGCAAAATGGGGGCTAAATGTCTAACTCACCTGTCGCGCCCGGGCCGTTTCGTGCGTGTGAAAGGTCCGCGAATTCAGCGTCGACCGTTTCTCAGGCAGTTATCAAAACCCAGGTTCAGGAATTCTGGCAAGCGTCGCCTTGTGATTCGTGGTTTACGAAGGAGGCATGTGAGACTCCGGCCTTCTATCGCACCCTCGACGAGCACAGGTACAAAGTACACTCCCGACTACAATCGGCCATAGGCTTTGAGAAAACCTCTGGTTTACGAGTGCTCGAAATCGGTTGTGGGTGCGGCAGCGAAGCCGAGCGATTTACGCGAGCCGGTGCTCACTATACCGCGGTCGACCTGACGGAAGCGGCTTTGAACATTACGCGCAAGCGCTTTGAATTGGCTAATCTGGAAGGACGTTTTGTCAAAGGCGACGCCGAGAACTTACCATTCCCCAACGATTCGTTTGATGTTGTGTATTCTCATGGAGTGCTCCACCACACACCCGATACCCCTCAGACCATCCGCGAGGTTTATCGTGTGCTCTCTCCGGGCGGACGAGCCATGGTCATGCTTTATTACCGCGGGTCGTTTAATTACAACTTCAATCTAAGGATAGTCCGTCGTTTGCGCGCGCTTTTGCTGAAGACGGAATGGGGTATCAAACTGGCTGCCATGATGTTTGGGGATCCGGAGGAACACCTGCGGAGGCATGCAGAACTCTTTCGTCAGAACCCGATTTCTTACCTGCGGATGCAGAACATGCTCAACCGAAATACCGACGGTCCGGACAACCCGCTTTCGCAAGTTTTCTCGAAAACATCGGCGCGGCAAATGTTCTCGCAATTCAAAGATGTCAGTACGGAAGTGATGTTCTGGAATCCTAACTATTTGCCGGTCATCGGAAAGCTAATTCCCAGACCAGCCGAGGATTGGCTTGCCTCGCACTGGGGCTGGCACCTGTGGGTTTACGCCCAGAAGAGCGACGAAACCCAATTGCGTCCTGCACAGCACGCCTCAGTGCGAGCATCTGTACTAAACCGGACTGCGGACCGTACGCAGCGAGTTTGACGGAAATGTGGGCGCGAACCTCACGGATAAACTTGAGGCCACTCCTGTTGATTATCCAAATTCGATGCTCGCAATGGGCGGGGTTTTCGTGAGCAATTTCTGTACGAGGCCAGATTGGCGGAACTCGTGAGCGAGGAAATACGTTTGTCTTCAGACAAAAGATACGGAACGCTACAGTCCGCAGTTGACGAACTGTTACGCTGTCCCACTTGCCACGGCAGATTGTCCCGCAGCCTCAACTCCTACTTGTGTTCTCCCTGTGGAGTGTATTTTCCGGAAGTTCGCGGCATCATTCGTTTTGTTGATGGGAAGAACTATGCCGACAGCTTTGGCTTCCAGTGGCGCCGCTTCGATCAAACTCAATTAGACGGTCCTGGCAGGAATCATTCCGAGGAACACTTCCTTAGAAAAACTCACACCCAGCCTGAGGACTTTAGGGGCAAGTTGGTCCTTGATGTCGGCTGTGGTATGGGTCGATTTGCGGAGGTGGTCACCCGTTGGGGTGGCCGAGTTGTCGGAGTCGACCTGAGCGTGGCTGTCGAAGTCGCTTCAAGGAATCTGGTTGATCGTGAATTTGTAGGATTCCAGGCTGACGTATTTTCGCTCCCATTCGCGCCGGAGTCGTTCGATTGCATTTACAGCATGGGAGTCCTCCACCATACTCCGGACTGTGAAAAGGCGTTCAAGTTGTTGCCACAATATCTGAAGCCAGGTGGATTAATGGCTGTGTGGCTATACCCCGCTTACAACAACTATTACCGCTTCAGCGACCAATATCGCAAAATTACTCACCGTATGTCGCCTCCCGCTTTGTACCGCTTGTGCAAAGTCGTGGCTCCCATACTTTACTGGCTAGATCGAGGACTCAGTGCGATCCCTCTCGCGGGAAGACCGATAGCAGGTGTTCTGCGCAACCTGTTCCCCGTCGATCGAGATCCCGACCCCGAAGTCAGGGTTCTGGACACGTTTGATTGGTATTCACCCAAGTACCAATCCAAGCACACCTACGAACAGGTGTTCCGATGGTTTGAGAGTTGTGGTTTGGTAGATTTGAGCGTCGGGGAGCGCCCTATCGGCGTCCGCGGCCGGAAGCCCTTGAGCCGCACTTCCGACGGCCAGCATACGACGAAGAACTCTGAAAACTACCAAGAAATAACGTGCCCGTAGAATGTGCGCGGCTGCGCTCTAGAACCAGCCACCGCCTGGCCAAGCGCGATGCAGCGCTGGAGGGTGTCGTAAGGATTTGAGTTTCTGAGTGCTGCGGGACCAGCCAACGTCGGATGAAATGTATTCCCAAAGCCAACCGCGCCGAAAGCGTTTTGTACTTCGATTGCACGGAGACATCGTGGGGTGGTCCGTTACCCTTGTCACAAAAATGATGGGTAACGACCATTTGCGTATTTTAAAGCCCTAAGCACCGCATCTGGGTTCAGATGCTTTTCCCTTCGATCCTATGCACGTCAATCGTGGAGACGGGCCGTATCCACTTGCGAGCGATTAACCGGGGGACGCCTGCAATACGCCGCTCTGTATTTGCTATTGCGGCGATTGCATGCCAATTTGGCCTGGCATTTCGGCTCCGGAGTCGGCGAGGAGCAGATACGCTTCCTGGTTGGATGTGAGGTAAAGGACCATGCTGACGGTGACTCCCTGGATTTCGCCGGTTACGACGCGACCGTTCGGACTCACAGTGTAGGATCCGCTCAGGTCCGTATATTGATTCTGGGTACCGCCACGGTTGACAAAAAGATCCGTAAAGGTGACTGTAGAATTCCCATCGAACGCCATTACACCGACACGCCCCACCGTCGGAGGTGTCAAAGCGTCGAATCCGATCATTCGGACGGCATAGGCTCCGCTCAGGGAAGAGGCGGAAAACGGTCCACCCTGTTGCACGAGGATTGCCCCAGCTTCCACGGTGTTCGCGTCTTCCTGGAGGATGAAACCTTGGGTGCCGTCTGCCAGCCATACGACCTGCGAAACATTCGTGCCTCCAATCGTCACGGTGATGCTGGCACGTCCAGTCGAAGCAACACTGTAGGTACCCGTGAAGGTTTCATTCGTGGTAGTACCATCCACCGCGGCGTCTAGGGTACCGCTGGTGAGGTTCCCATTGCCGTCGCTGGTGAATACCCCGACCGAGTTTATTCCCCCGAGGTTCGCCGACGTATCGCCTCCCATGTGGAAGGTGAAACTGGATGTGATCGTGGCATTGGTAAAAGATGTACCATCCTGGGCAACGCTCCGGCCCTCCCCCACTACACCGGTGTCGATTCGAATAAAATTCAAAGTGCTGGAGTCAATCGCATAGTAGACGTAGTTGGACGTGTTCCCAGTATCGTCGGTCAGACTGAGCGTTCCCCTCCCATTGCTGTCAGGTTGCGTCAATGAGCCGGTGAAAGTGAGGGAACTGGTGGTTCCGATTTGTCCAACGTCTTCATTCCCAATAATCGAGGTTCCATTGACCATCATCTGGCCTACTGAAGCGGAAGACGCAGCTCCGACGACATGCGTATAGAAGCGAAAGACGAATGCACCGCTAAGAGTGCCCGAAATCGCCGACGACGCTTGGGCCAAAGCCCCCCCCGCCCCGGTCGCAAAGGCGTCATATTCCAACAAATATACTTCCGTAGCAGACCGCAACGTGATCGCGAGTTGAATCTGCCTCCCGGGCAACGTAATGGTCATCGTCCCAGTGCCGTCACCGCTAATTGTGTAGGAGCCGGTAAAAGGACTGTTGGATGCGGTCGCCCCTGACGAAAAATCATCCACGCCAGTTAAACCCCCGTTACCGTCCGCCACAAAGGCTCCGGTTTCGTGATACAGGTTGTAGCCTTTCGGGAGGCCAAAAATCATACCGGCCAAGTTGTAGGTGTAGTTGCCCTTCAGGCTGGCGAGCGAAAAACTTTGGTTCGCCGGAGCAGCCTGATGGAAGACGCTGCCGCAGCCAGCGCCAAACAATACGACGAGCAGAATATGGAGCGCGCCGCCCGCTATCGCCTTTCGGATTGTGCGCCACACGAGAATACCACCCACACTCCCCCCATTGCGCAAACTGTCGATGCAATCTAAAAGGCCAGAGACTGGAGGGTACCACCTGGAAGTCCCGCCCCTCCATCGAGCGCCGAAGTGAAGTTACTCTTGGGATTTCCGACGATTCCGCAAATTCGAACTGTGGGATTATGACGAAGCTTTGTTACGAGCATGTTGCAAGATCGTGAATAAAACATGAAAACCGGTCAGATAAACCCAGCGGCATACACGTCATTTGCCGTGATGTAATCCTCGGACCCGAGTCCGCCGAGTACGCTGCAATTCAATAAAATCACTTGTCCTCCCCCTGCCGACCATAACATTCTCGCGGCGCCTCATCGGCTGGCTGCTTTGGAGAGAGAATGAGCAAGATTGCGAATGCAGGTCTGCAGCTGCGTGTAGCACACGACTGTCGCGTCCTGGCCCATGTAGTAAGGATCCGGAATTTCCACAGGCCGGTAGTCCTCCCCGGCGTAGGCACTCAACATGTACAGTTTTTCCTTAGCTCCTGCCCAGCGGCTTAGAAGTTGCACCTGATTCTGATAATCCATGACAAAGATCGCGTCCGCCTCGTCGACCATTTGCTTCGTCAACAACCGCGCACGATGACCCTCCAGAGAGATGCCAAGATCCCATGCCGCGGCAACCGCCCAAGGATGGGCTGGACGACCGGAGAGTGCATTGAGCCCAGCGGAGCCGACCGAAACTCGGATGCCAGGGATGCGCCCCAGTTCCTTATTCAGCAGGGCTTCGCACATTGGGCTTCGAATGATATTGCCAAAGCAAACGAACAACACCGCTCTAATCTTTTCTGGGGATGGCAAGATCACCGGGCGATCGAATCCGATCCCGTTCAATACTCTCGTCCTCAAGTAGATCAGCCGCTCGGCGCTGGTGAAAACCCGACAGCGCTGCACTTCTTTGACGAGCTGGTCAGGCAACAGCTTCTTCGCGGTTGTTCTTAGGCCTCTCGCAAAGCGACCGGGCGAAGTCTCCGCTCCCGCATGATCTGTCTCCAGATCTTGAGCCGGCTCTTGGATAACTTGACTCATCTGTCAGCTCGAGCTCGGGCGGGCGCGATTCCGGTCCCCAAGGGCTTCATTGTTGTGACCTCCGATCGAGGCCCCCAAGCTGGCTTGCGGCCTGCAACAAAGTTAGCAAATGCGACAAGTGCGGCGACATTGAGAAGGACAAAAGTAAACGCCGCGTTGGAGGCTTTCGCCAAGGGCCCAGACTTGGGCGCAAATGCTCCCCAGACGCTCATGCTATAGAACGCCAACTGCAGTATCAATGCCATCCTGTAAATCGGCTCTGCCAGAAAAATTGATGAGACGAGTGCGGCGCACAGGGCAAAAGGCACTGCCAGCCTTAGCAGCTTGTGACTTATGAACCGAAACCGCACCGGGTTGGTCCGACTCAAGAGCCACGGTTGCAGCTTTAGCAATTCGTAGATGCCACCCAACGTTCTCACTTTCCGGGCAAACTCCCTCTCAGTTCCCAAGTCTGGAACGTCCCAGATGCTTGCGCGCGGTTCGAGCACAACCCGTGCGCCTTGTCGAACAACCTGCATCGGAATGAAAACGTCGTCCAAGATAATTTCCGGCGGAAGCCGAACCAGCATGCTTCGCCTCACGGCATAGAGAGCCCCGGTGGCCCCCACGATGGATCCGGAGGCTGCTTCGAGCTTCCGTATCGCCGCCTCGATTTTCCAATACAATCCCAACCCTCTGTCGATCTCGGGGAAATCAGGACTTCCCAAGATGAACTCTCCGCTAGCACAGCCCACCTCAGGGTCTGCGAAGTTTTCGAGAAGCAAGCGTATCGCATCGGTTCTGATCTTTTGCCGCGCGTCCATGAAAACCACGATCTCTCCGCTGACCGCCACCATCGCCTCGTTGAGCCTGGCGGCTTTCCCGCGCGCTTCCGGGCTCAAGATGACTCGTACGCGAGGAAGGCTCGCGAATTCTGATAGAAGACGGTTTGTCCCATCGGTTGAGCCATCAGACACCACCAAGATCTCAACTAACTCCTGAGGATAATCCAACTCCATAAGAGTACTCAGCTTGCTTTCTAGACGGTCCGCTTCGTTGCGCACCACCAGCACAATTGAGATGGAAGGTGTGTACGGTGCAATCTGCACCCGGCGAGGACGCCAACGACTCCGCAGCCAGAGCCATGCGACGTAGCCGAAATACGCATAGCCGATAACAGCGACAGCTGCCCAGAAGACCAGATTCATTTGGCCTCCCGGCGGACCGACTGCATTGTCCTGACTATCGGGACCACAATCGCGATGGTTACGGCAGGAAAGAACATGTTTCCCGGCACTTGAACATCGGATCAACTAGTTGGACGAGTCCTCATTCTTGGAGCGCCAGCGTTTGGCCAGCATGGCAACGGCAACTAGTCCACCCCCAAGAAGCGTCAAGGTACCGGGTTCCGGAATCGGGGCTAGGGCAGGTGCGGTGAAGTTGGTTGTGCCCTGGCTGTCTGAAAATGAGTAACCATTGCCCGAGGCGGTTGGGGCAGCTCCCACGGTCGTTAAGTCGACGGTGACTGCGGTTCCGATAGTTACCGGATTGTAGCCGGGAACGGTCAGTATTCCATTCATCACGGTGCCGGAAAATATCCACGTATTGGAACCCGTGCCCTGCAAGGTCCAACCGGCTGACGAAAAGCTTCCTGTGAAGACAACGCCGTTCGAATACGTGAACGTGATGTTTCCGCCGGCCCCAAACGTGGCGTTGGTCAGTATGCTGCCACTCGTCATGCTTCCCGTAGTCAAGGTTAAACTACCTATACTTGCCGGCGGTGTCACCGAAGAATCGGGAACATACGGGGTTAATCCCTGAATGCCAATTAAAGTTGACTGTGACAGGGTGAGTGTTCCGCTGGTGACTCCTGAGGAAGTAAACGTACCGTCATTGTTGGTGAAAACTACCGAGTTGGCAAAAGCAGCGAACGGTGTGCAGGCAACCAGTGCGGCGAGCGCTAAAATCTTCATGGACTTCATTTCAAAAAACCTCCGTAGACAAGCCTCAACCCCATGCGGATGTTCATCCCATTAACAATTTTGGCCCTGTGCTGCAAGTCGGTTAGGATGCATTTCGCCTAATTACTCTTAACGAGCTAGAATGATTCGTCTGTCCCTCCGGCGGCGCGCATGCCAAGCAATCACACCGCTCACGCGGAGGAGTTGGCCAAACAGCGACAGCGTCGAAACGGTAACCAATCCCACGAACTGTCTTGACATACGTCGGGCTGTTTATGTCCGGTTCGATCTTTTCCCGAACACGGCGAATACAAGCGTCGACACTGCGCGGGGTCACGAATTGCATCTCGCCCCACACGGCATCGAGGAGTACGTCGCGGGTGAACGTATGCCCCCGGTGCCGGGCAAGATAATCCACAAGCCGGAACTCCAGCCTTGTGGTCACGACCTCGCTGCCTCGCACCGAAAGCTTCATGGCTCGGTGATCAATCACAATATCGGCCGGCCCGACCGGAAACGAACGTACTGCACGCCGCAGCGCGGCTTGCACCCGAGCCAGCAGTTCACGAGGACTGAACGGCTTGACGAGGCAGTTGTCCGCCCCAGCCTCCAGCGCCGCGCAGCTTTGTTCTTCGCCGTTACTGCTAGTAAACAGGATCAACGGGATGCTCGACTGTACTGGGCTCCGGCGAATCCGTCTGCAAAGATCCAGCCCACTGCCATCGGGCAACGTGGCAGCGATCAACATCAAGGAAGGTTTACAATCTTGAGCTTCTTCCGTATCGGCGATCGTGGTGAAGGTCCGAACGGAGTGCCCCGCCTCCTCCAGACATTGTTGTGTACGCCGCCTGGCTTCTGCCTCGCTATCCACTACGAAGATCAACTCAGCCATCGCAATCGCCCTGTCGCTCCTCAAGAAACGGAACTAACCTTCATGCGCGGAAGCAAGTAAAGCAAACCTCCGGAATGGAATTCCAGCTCGAGAATGCCACCCATCGAGTTATGCAACCCAAGAGCAATCGACAATTGACTGCAGCATTGTCCTCAATCGACACAACCAGTGATTGATTATTCGTTTCGGGGCCGTAGTCTATCGGTCCTCCGTTACGCATCGGTGACGCGAAGATTAACAATCCGTGAAATTGGGGGGGTATCTCGAGCAGAAACGTGGAAAAAAGCGCCTCTAGCCGCTCTGGAACCGGTCGGAATCGACCTGGAGCGCCCGACTAGCTCGCCGGGGGCGAATTCGGCCTAACTTCCTGGGTAAACGGACTTTCTTCCGCTGGACGCTGGGAAAGCACGAATCCTTACCCGGGTAGTTGCAATAGAAGCTTTTTCACATCACCCGCATTTGAATAATTAGGATCGATTTTCAGTACTCGTTTCAGTTGCTGGCGCGCCAAGGCAGGTTGGCCGATCCTGTCATACGCCAGTCCTAAATGAAAGTGCACGGTGGGATCGTCCGGGAATCTCCCTTTTTCCGCCAGCTTGAGGGCTTCCTGGAACAAGTCGATTGCCGATTTGTATGCGCCTTTCTGGTAGAAAACCCATCCCATGGTGTCGGCCGCATCGGGCGAATCAGGCATTCCATGGCGGGCTTTCTCTGCCAGGGTCATGGCAAGGTCCGGGTTCCCGCCGGTTTGCAGCATCACGTAAGCAAGATTGTTCGAAGCCAATGGATGGTCCGGATCGATATCCAAGGCTTTCCCATATGCCTCTTTGGCGTTGTCCCAACTCTGCTTCGACTCGTACAACTGCCCCATTAGGACGTAAAAAACGACCTCTCCAGGATTGCTCTCCAGCCCGTTTTGACAGGTACCGATCGCTTCCTCCGCGGAACCTCGCGCCGCTTGTGCCCTGCTGAGCCTTAGCCAGGCGCCGATGTTGTGCTTATCCAACTGGATCGCCTTTCCCAAGCTGGCCTCGGCCTCGTCCAGGTCTCGCTGGTTTCGCTTGTGATCAAAAAGGATGGTCCCCAGCAGATCATAAAAAGCGCTACTGTTGGGTACCTTGGCGATCTGCGCCCGCACGGCGGCCAGTGCATTGTCGGTCTGATTCTGCGCCAAATAGCTGTTCATGAGGCCAGCCAATGCATCGGATGAATCGCTTTCGCGGTCGAGTGCCTGTTGATAGGCACGCTCCGCCTCGCGATAATTTCTCCGGGCTAGCATCAGGTTACCCATCTGCACGTAGCCCATTGGACTGGCCCCTCCGACTTGGATGGCTTTGAGCACGTCTGGCTCAGCCTGGGAAAGCTGTCCTCGCTGGATGTACGAAAAGGCACGCCAGGCGTAGCCATCAACCGCAGCGGGCTGGAGATTGACGATTTCGTCAGAGTACTGTTCCAGTTCGATCATGTTGCCTTTGTGCAAAGCTAAGTTGGCGAGAGCTCGGTGTGCCTCCACCAGGTCGTGCCGGTAACGAACCGCATCCTGCCATGCATTCTCCGCTTGCACCTTATTCCCCAAGCCATCAAACGCCCGTCCGAGGTGGTAGTACGCAAGGCCGCTGCGCGGGTCGTTCTGGATGGCAGTCTGCAGAGTTTGGACGGCATCGCTGGGATGTCCTTCCGCAATTTGAATCTCCCCTCGTTCGATCAAAGCATCAACGTCATATCGTCTCTTCTTGAGCACTGCGTCGTTCAGCTTTTGTGCTTCATCCCATCGATTCTTGATGATGAGAAGTTGGACGTAGTTGTTCCTTACCTGCAGGTCATCGGGGTGCTCTCGGTTAAGGTTGCTGTATTCCGCAGTGGCCTTGTCAAAGTCGCCAGCGGCAAAGTAGAAGTCGCCCAGAAGTCGGTAGCCCACCGAGTCAGTGGAAAAGTCTTTCTTGCTTTCCTTGAGAAAGTCTTCCGCAGCGCTTGGCTTGCCTTCTGCCACGAAGAGACGGGCAAGGGCGATTTGCGGCTCGGGCCTCTGGCGGTCGACTTTCATGGCCATGTCAAATTGCTGTTCTGCTTCCGTGAAACGCTGACGCGACTGGTAATAGCTACCCAACTCCAAATAGCCATTCATTGCATTGGGCGCCAATTCGATCGCCTTCTTGAAGCTAACCTCGGCGGCATCAGGCTGGTTGGTTTTGATCTGAAGCAGGGCTAAATTCAGATAGAGTTCTCCTCGACCGGGGTCGCGGGCGATAGCTGTCTGCATTTCCTGCACGGCAGTGAGAAAATCGTGTTGCGCGGCACTCAGGCTGGCTTTGACTATGTGTGCACCCGATCCGTCGGGCTGAGTGAGCAAGAGCAGGTCGACCTGTTCTTTGGCCTTTTTCAATTCGCCGCCTGCAATCAGCAAGCTTGCCAAATCGAGCCGAGCAGAGTAATTCTGAGGATCGAATTCGATGGTGCGGTCGAGTTCTTTGTACGCGTTTGGCCAGTCCTGCTGCTGAAGGTACGTACGTGCCAACTGGTAGTGCGCCGGGGCAAAATGCGAATCGACCCGAATGGCGTTGGCGAACTGTATGGCGGCGGCCGAATACTTTGCCTTCGCGAAGTACCGCTCACCACTCTCAAAATATTTTTGCTTGCGCACGTTAGGGTCGCGAGAACAGCCGGTCAAAAAGCCTTCCGTGAGTGCTAAGATTGTCAACGTGACAAGAATTGAGATACGCTTCATTCCATCCTCCCCGCATAGGCCCTTGCCTGAACCGGCGTCTCTCCGTCTGCGTTAGGGGGACGCGTAATGGCGGATGATCGGAACAAGTTCATCGGTAAAAGCGAGCAGCCTTCGTTCGGCGGTGTCGACGGTTTCGCCGCGAATCGGTGTGGAAACTCGAATCATCGCCCCGTCGGTACGGTTCAATCGGATCGCGTCGGCGATCAGGTAGTACTTAGCCCAGTACTCATTTGCTAACGCACGACCCTGAGCAAAATACCAGTAAAGTACGAGAGCACGATCGTCCCCCTTGACGATGAGATACCGATTCGCAGGGAATGGCACGTGGCCGGGCCATGCCAGCATAACTCGGCTCGATTCCAGTGGAAACCAGCCATCTCCAGGAAGACAGTGCCGAGGAGAGTGGATGGTCTCACCGTCGCGCTGGCTGGGGAAATAAGCCATGAACAACTCCACGTAGGGCAGTGCGTAAGCAGCGTCCTGATACCTGCGCGCGAGAAAATCCCCTTGGCCCAGCACGTCACGCACATCGCTGGAAATAGGCACGTCGAGTCCGCGCCAAACGCCCAGCTGATGCGGCAGTGAGTCCAACGGCTGCCGTGGCGGATGCACCTCATAGGTACGACGAAGGTCGAGAACAAATGCTGTACAAGCCAGCATCACGGCGGCGAAGGCAAATCTGAAATCAAGGCGCATCCCGCCGCGCCTCCCACGCCCGCCATACTCCCCGGAGTACCCCGTGCAATAACGAGAGAAGACCTAGGCTCAACAGAAATATGAACACGCCAGACAGGCTGTGGTAAAAGCCTTTCGCTTTACTCGGGTCGACATACTGCGCCAGCAGACCCGTGCCTACGACGCGCAGTCCGTTAGCCACCACCGCAATTGGAATCGCTGCCACGGCTAGCACGACGCGAATCGATTGGCGGCCTTCAAGAAAGAATCCGTAGATAATTGCCAGCGTTACCAACGAAACAAGGGAGCGAATACCGCTGCAAGCTTCCGCCACTTCCAGAAGCATTGCAGGAATCGTAATGAGATTGCCTTCCCGCAAAACCGGAACGCCCATAAAAGGCAGTAACCCCGCGGCGAACTTGGAGGCCAGAATCTGCAGCGGAAACGTGATTTGGCTCAGCAAGATATCCGGCAGTGGGATCATCAGCGCGAGAAAAGCCAATGGAAACAGAGCAATCCGAAAATGTTCCCAGCCCAGCAAGTAAATGATCAGGCTCGCGACCAGCAGAAGCAAAGAGAGACGCGATAAAAAGAGCTCGGCCCCTAAAACTCCGGCGACAAGTACACACAATGAGAAAATGAGGAGAGGCAACCCCCACGATGATGGATGAGGTACTAATGCGAACAGTCGAGAGCGTTCGCGCCAGAGCACAAATCCCGAAAAAACGGGAACGAGGAAGCCGTGGGAACAGTTCGGGTCATTCCAACATTGTTTCGCCAGACGGAAGATGATTGGGGAGTAAAGCCAAGCAATCAATACGCCAAGAACCCCGGCCTTGCAAATCTGCGCTTTCCATCGAGAGAGGGAGATCCGCGGTGGAAGCGTTCCCACTTGGACAAAATGACTCATACTGTCGCGACGCCAAGCAAGCTTACGCAAAACTTCCTTAAAGCGCAATTCGAAGTCCATCGATGTTAACAAAAAATTAATTCGCCGATTGCATGGCAATCCCGCATAAGTGCAGAAAAGTTGCCTTCCTTTTCGCTTCCCTCCCTATTCTGATTCTCCTCGGGACATTGGGGGAATGGGGAAATCCAGTTCAAGCCTTTGCTGCCTTTCCCCGAAAAAATTCTTATTCATTTAACAATCACATTGTGACGGCGGACCTAAAATACCCGTCTGTGAATGGGTCGACTGATTCCGGGAGGAAAGCTCCGAGCCATGCTTTCGACGTAGATGGCTGGCAAGGACCTTGCGTCACCTCCTGCAGCATACGAGCCATGCGGTACTTCGTTCTTGCGACTTTGATGGGGCTTACTGCGATTGGTGGACGCGCACAGCAAGGGCAGGCGGGACCAAACCGTGCAGATGGCGACAGCAGTGCAACCGCCTCAACGGCGAACGATGAAAAAGTATCGGTGACGACGGCAACAGTTCTCCCTGAACCGAGCTATGTGATCGGTGCGGATGACGTGCTTCTCGTCTCGGTCTGGAAAGAGCCCGACCTGACCGCTACTCTGCCGGTCCGCTCCGATGGCATGATCTCGCTACCTCTGCTGGATGATGTGCGAGCGGCAGGTCTGACACCGATGCAACTGGCCGCCGTGCTTAATCGGAAATTAAAAAGTTATGTCACCGCTCCGCGCGTTACCGTGGTCGTAACCCAGACCAATTCCCATCGCATTTACGTGCTCGGTGAGGTGTTGCATACCGGCCCAATTACTCTGCTCCATAACATGACAGTGCTTCAGGCATTAGCGACGGCAGGGTTCAACGAATTTGCCAACGAAAAGGGTATCTATATTTTGCGTACGAGCAACGGTCAGGAGCAGAAGATCCCCTTCCACTACAGACGAGTGATAAAGGGTCAAGCGGCGTCGGAGAACATCCTTCTGCAACCCGGGGACGTGATTGTTGTGCCATAAATCGATTGCTCCTTTTTATCATTCGCACCGTTTCGAGCAACGAAGAATGCGTGGAAGTTCTGTTGGGTTTGCGTCGGCGTGAAAGCCGGAGTGATTAAGTTGCGCCAACTCGAGATTAAGAGACACAGATGATCCCTAACCGCGTCATGGAAGTGGATGACTACCTGGCCATGGCTGTCCGGCGCTTGAAGGTGATTCTCCTTGTGGCGCTGGCGGCGCTTGTAGTCGGTTTTTTGATTTCTTTTAGCCTCGCTCCAAAGTACACCTCAACGGCTACCATAATGGTAGAAAAACCGACTGTTCTTCCTTCCGGCATCGTGAAGCCCCTCGCTCCGACGTACTTGCAGATCAACTTCCGCGAGATAGGCGAACGACGCGAGCGCATCATGGCCCTGGAGCAGCAGGTGCTCAGCCGGAGCCATTTACAAGAGGTCGTCAGTCGCCTGGGATTGGCGAGGAATGGGAAGAGCATAGATACCATTATTGACGAGATCCAAGCTAGATTCTCCCTCACCGAGACGGATCTCGCCGCTTCCATCGGTACACCGACACTGCCCACGGCATCGTCCAGTTCAACCGGGCAATCACCTGCGGTGCCTTTCTCTTACACCACTCCTGGCTACTCCATAAGCTTCACCGCGGCCAATCCGCACGATGCGCAGCGGATCTGCGCCGAACTCACGTCAAATTTATTGACCGAGGATATCAAAGCCCGCGAACAACAAGCGGCAGAGACGACGGGATTTCTTTCCCGTCAGGTTGCGGATGCCAGACTCAATCTTGACGAGCAGGACAAGAGACTCGCCGTCTTTAAGGGGCACCACCTGGGCCAATTACCGACAGATGTGGAAGAAAACCTGAGGGTATTATCGGAGCTCAATACCCAACTGGAAGCAGCCACCCAAGCGCTAAACCGGGCGCAGCAGGACAAGGCATACGCAGAGTCCATTTTGGCCCAGCAACTCGACGCGTGGAAGTCTTCCCAGACTTCTTTGACCTCGGACTCGATCGAAAGGCAGTTGGCAACCCTACAGACACAACTGGTTGCGCTCGAAACTCGCTATACCGACAACCATCCCGAAGTCATCAAAATGAAACATGACATCGCTGGACTGGAAGCGCGAAAGAAGGGCTTGGCCGAATCCGCAGACCAGAAGACTGCCGCCGATCAGACGGTGGTCAAAGCCGAGCCTCCGGAGATCTTGCAATTGCGCCAGCAGGTCAATCAAAGTGAGGGCCTCATTGATCGGGCCACGCAGGAACAGAAGCTACTTCAGCAAACGATCGCTGCTTATCAGGGCCGGTTGACGCTGAGTCCAGGAGTGGAAGAAGAATACAATCGACTGACGCGTGACAGTCAGACGGCTCACCAGGTATATGACGGCTTGCTAAGCACTCAGAGCGAGACCGAGATACACGTGGACATGGAACGCCACCAAGAGGGGGAGAAGCTGCGGTTACTCAATCCTGCCAGCCTTCCAAGTCCGCCTGGTTTTGTTGAACGGTGGAAATACGCGGGGGTCGGGCTTGGCGGAGGGTTGACGTTGGGCATCTGTATTGCATTTTGGCTGGAATTCCGCGACAAAGCGCTCCGCAATGAAGCAGATGTGCTGGCGGGGGTGGAATTGCCGATGCTGGCGTCGATCCCGTCGGTGAACGCGCTGGCTATCGAGCGTCACTTCAAAGACCCGTGGAGGAACAAGAACGCGATCGGAACGTAACGAATCGGGTATGGAGAATCCTTTGCACTTCAAGCGGACCGATGCAACGTGGACCCGCTGCTATTTGTTCTTATCCCATGAGGGGTGCTTCACGTCTGAGGCTGGTTAGACAGCGGTAAGCGTGGAACGACTACATCTTGGTGAGCTTGAGCTGGTAGAGTCCTTTTGTATTTTCGGAATTTGGCCAACGGGTTAAGGGGACCTGGTTCCAGCCGATGCAAGAAAGCAAACTCATGAGCCGAATGTACGATGTCCTGAAAAAAACTGAAAAAGAGCGGTCTGCTTATAAGGTGATCGGCATAGAGGAAGAAGTAGAAGCGCCGGAAACACAGATTGCAGAGGCACCAGGCGAGGACTCAGTTGCGCCTGAGGCAATGTCGCCGATCTCAGCGACCCCGGATCCCATAGCACTGGACGCCCTGCTGGCACGTTGCCGCGCGACCGACTGGATGCCAAACACCAAAACGATGCTGTTCTTCGGCTCAGATGAACCGCTCGGCGGTGCCGAGGAATTCAGGACCTTACGCACGCAGCTCTTTCACCTGCGGGAAAAGCAGCCACTTCGGCGAATCTTAGTGACGAGTTCGGTACCCAAGGAAGGAAGATCGTTCGTTGCCGCGAACCTGGCACTGGCGATGGCACGCCAGGCCGGTTGTCGGGTCCTGCTCATTGACGCAGACCTACGGCACCCAAGTCTGCATTCGGCCCTAGGAACTTCCGCTACTCCGGGTCTTTCAGAATACCTTCTCGATGAAACTGAGGAATTCGACATCATCCAGAGGGGCCAGATGGGAAGTCTCTTCTTCATAGCGTCCGGACGCTCTGTCTCTGGCCAAGCCGAAGTCGTCGGCAACGGCCGTTTGAAGTTCCTGCTCGAGCGGTTAGAACCGATCTTCGACTGGATCATTATCGATTCGCCCTCGGCAATGGTCTCGGACTCGAGCCTGATGGCGACGTTTTGCGAGGGAATACTGATGGTTGTGCGCTCCAATTCAACGCCGTTTGACATCGTGCGCAAGGCACGTCAAAGATTCCCCTATGAGCGTCTCCTGGGAGTTGTACTAAATAAAGTTCCGGCTGGCGTTTGAATCCCTAAGATTCGCGGCTCTGCCGCAAGATCAACGTGCCGTCCGCAGGAATCTTGGAGACCAAATGTTGAGAGGCTGCCGGATGCCCGTGTCTGCACGCGGCTGACTCCTATTTTCAGAGGCCAATCCGAATCAAAGCGCTGTTCCACAGTATTGTGAGTTCTTCTTCCAGGATATGGAAGCCCGCCTCCCTCACCATCTCTCGCATACGTTGTGGTGTGTTGTCAGCGAACGTTGGATTGATCTGGCCTCCCACCTTTGTCTTGTCGGAATAGGATAGAAGGACTGTGCCCCCAGGCTTAAGGATACGGGCGATGTTCTTCAGGTAGGCCGCAATCAGATGCACTTCGAGATGGACGAAACAAGCAATGCTTAAGACGTAGTCAACAGAATGTTCCGGAACTCCTGGAAAATCGGTGCCGTTGTTAACAATGAACTCCATGTTGGGTTTGTTGAAGCGCTGGCGGAGTTCCTGCAGTAGTTCAGCGTGGTAATCGACGACATAGAGTCGTCTGAAACCAAGCAAATACTTGGTCCACCGTCCACCGCCCGGCCCAATTTCCAACGCAACTTGATCCGACTTCACATAAGGAACAATAAAATGATCTCGCATATACACTTGCGGTCCCTGGGTTTCCGGATCCCCCCACTGGAGACCATATAACTTCGCGGGTGACGCCATTTCTCGAACGGCTCGACGTATTCGTTGAACGAAACTGTTCTGCCCCTTATAACTGCGCAGCATGTCGAGATGAAGCTGCGTGTCTAGGTCTGGCATCTCAACTCCTCCTGGGGGCGACCTCGGGATGGTCAAGCGGAACAGTCAGGCAAGGAGAGAACTGAGTCCAAATGTTTCCTAGGCGATACGCCCAGTCACCCCCGGGGTAATCCTAATAAAGGTTGTTGCGATCGTCTACCCGTCCCTCGCCACGCTCGGAATTTTTAATCAGAGATTAACAATTCGTGTTCTACTGCTTCGAAGCCCTAGTCCAGACACTAGAGAGAGTGCTCAGGCGCCGAAGACCGCATTGTAACTCCTCTGTAGCCTTTGCGTCGTACAATGAGCGCGCGTCGGACTTGTCGTAGAACGGGGGAAAGTTCAGAGAGAGACGAAGATGCATAAAGCCATCGATGCTATTAGCCGGAAGATCATGCTGACCGAATCCGAGTGGAATCCTAAGGTTATGCTCGGTCGAGCAATTGTGGCGGTGCTTCCCGAAGAAAGCCTTCACCGATTAAAGAAGGCCTATTACGCCTACCTTGTGAGCCATACTCCAGACGACTGGGCAGAAAATGACAAAGTTTTTGTGAAGTCCTTGGTGCGTGCAGGTGACGTCGTGATGGACATCGGAGCCTCAATTGGAGGCTACACCAAGTTTCTCTCGGAGATCGTCGGACCTATTGGCCGTGTCTACAGTTTCGAACCAAATCCGCCCATTTTTG
>Ga0187784_10000393_pt1 | contig 31930 bp, 21 predicted proteins | sample 1015_SJ02_MP15_2_FD_132964 | JGI IMG/M metagenome (GOLD analysis project Ga0187784, IMG submission 132964) | Tropical peat soil microbial communities from peatlands in Department of Meta, Colombia - 1015_SJ02_MP15_20_MG | ecosystem: Environmental > Terrestrial > Soil > Wetlands > Peat | place... | reverse complement strand
CGAGGATGCCACGCCGTATGGCTCGGATCCGACGACCTACCAAAACACATTCAACCTTAAGACGGTGTTTGAGGGCAGCTGGTCCAATACCCAACCCGGGGGCTGCACCGCTCCGGCGAGCCCCAACCCGGACGAGGGCGAGGCAGATATCGATGTCGAGATCGCTCTAGCGGTGGCGCCGGGCGCGGCCATACTGGCGGCCTCATGCGCCAGCACGGCGACCTCCGGCGTCTTCACTGCCCTGGAGAATCTGCTCAGCGAGCCCAGCCCGCCCGCCATCATCAGCGTGAGCTATGGCGGATGCGAGGCTGAGAACGGGGCAGCGGCCAACGCTGCCCTCTATGATGCGTACCAGTCGGCGGCGTCGGCAGGAGTTTCGGTGTTCGTCTCCTCGGGCGACGAGCTCTCCTCGAGTTGCAGTTACGGCGATCCTTTCGGGGGGTACGGCATCGGGGTCTCGGGCTGGGCCTCTACTCCGTACAACGTTGCCGTCGGCGGCACCGACTTTGAGGACACCTACAACGCGGGGGAAGGCGGCCCTCCCATCAGCACTTACTGGAATTCATCCAACTCCACGATCGACGGCAACGCCAAGTCGTATGTGCCGGAGATTCCGTGGAACGATTCCTGCGCCAGTTGGCTGATCGGCAACTACGTGGCGGGATCCGGCGTGGCATATGGCTCTAGCGGTTTCTGCAACAGCACGACGGGCAAAGCGGATTTCATCACCATCGGCGGCGGCAGCGGCGGTCCCAGCGGCTGCGCCCTCGGCGCCAGCACGAGCGGATACGACGGCAGCGCAAGCGGATATGTGACCCCAGGCTGCGCGGGTTGGTCCAAACCGTCGTGGCAGTCGGGAATCTCCGGCAATCCAGCAGATGGCGTGCGCGATCTGCCGGACGTCTCGCTCTTCGCCGGCAACGGGGTGTGGGGGCATTTCTACGTGTACTGCTGGTCCGACACGGCGAACTATGGAGCGGGGAGCGAAAACGACCAAGGGGCCGCGCCGTGCACCAACCCGCCCAATCCTCTGGCCGCGAGCCCGACCTGGAGCGGGGCCGGCGGAACGTCCTTCGCGGCGCCGATGATGGCCGCAATCCAGGCGCTGGTCAATCAAAAGTGGGGTACGAGCTGGCAAACGCAGTCGGGTTCGAGGTCGGGGAATCCTAACCCCATTTACTATGCGATCGCCAAGGCCGAATTTGGTTCCAGCGGCAACAGCGACTGCTATTCCATCAATCAGCCGCCGCGGCGCGGATTGGCGAGCGCGTGCACGTTTTATGACATCACGCAAGGCGACATCGATGCGGTCTGCCGGGAGAGCAGATCGGTCGCGAACTGTTACGACCCCTCGGGCACCTACGGCGTGCTTAGCACTCAGCCGGTTGCATCGGTTTCGGTAATCACGGGCGGATCGGGCTACACCAGCGCTCCCACTTGCACGCTTGACGCGCCAGCCGACAGCGCGGAGTACCTTTCGCCGGCCGGAGCAACCATCTACGGCGGCGGAACGGCGGGAAGCTGCACGGCAACAATCAGCGGCGGCAGCGTGACGTCAATCGCCATTAGCACTGCCGGCGCAGGTTACGCGGGCGGCTCGGGCTGCACGCTTTCGGGCGGAGGGGGATCGGGAGCTACCTGTGTGGCAGAGGTTTCGGTGAGCACTGCAGCAGGCGCATACGCGCCGGCATTTTACGCAACTCCAGGATGGGACTTCGCCACCGGCATCGGGACGGTGAATGCGTACAACCTGGTCTTTAACACTGCCTGGTGACCAAACCAGAATTGGAGTTTTCGCGGCAGGGGTCGATCGAGACTGAATCGGTTCATGTCGATCGGGAGCTCGATAGCAGGGGGAAGAACGCGGAAAGGAAACATCGGAAGAGAGGGCAAGGACGGGACCGATGAAAAAGTCGCGAGTTTTGTCTTCGCGGATTTCGATTGTGCTCGCTATCTCGCTCATCGTGGTGGGCTACGCTCCATCTTTGCGGGGCCAGGAAGGGCTATCGGCGGAAAACATGGCGCCAGCTACGAACGCTGCCGCGGCGCAGGGCGGCGGCCTAGCTTCGGATTGGTCGCACCGTCACCTGATCTTCTCCGGTCCGGGCACGGCGGACGAGGCCCGGCAGAACGGAACCTATGACCGGTGGTTGAGGATCGCCGCCGACCCGCGTTACGCGATGCAACGAATGAAGCGCGGCGGAGCGGGACCGGGACTTTCGGCTGAGCATCGGTCCTTGCCTGAGGAACCGGCCATGCGCGAAGCGGAGGCGGCACGCGATGAGGAGGATGCCGGAGAAGCGAAAACGCCCATCCGCGAGGAGGATTCTCCCAGAAACGCGCTGTCCCGCGGATCGCGGCGCGCGACGATGCCTGCTCCATTGCAAGGCTTCAAGCCGCGGCGCGACCCGCGCCCGCCGGAGTTCCGCCCGAGATCGAGGGAGGCAAAGAACCGGTTCGAAAAGGATTGGAGCGAGAACATCGGCAGCGGCGGCACGGTGGGGATGGGAAACTTTCCGGCGACGTTCACGAGTACTTCTGCAAGCTGCACCGCAGACTTTGCCGTGTACAACACCAGCCTCGCGGGATCGTCTTCGCAGGCCAGCATCGTTGCGTTCAACCAACTGTACAGCGGATGCACGCCGCAGCCCAAGGTGTACTGGGCGTTTGACACCGGCGGGACGATTCAAACTTCGGTGGCGCTCTCGCTGGACGGCACGCAGGTCGCCTTTGTCCAGACCGACAACTCGACCGGCGATGCCGATTTTGTCGTGTTGAAATGGGCGGCGAGCGGGAGTCTCGCTTCTCCGACTGCGCTGACGTCCAACGGCTCGTACCCGAGCTGCACCGCGCCGTGCATGATCGTCATTCATTTCAACGGCAGCCCCACAGACACTTACTCCTCGCCTTACATCGACTACTCGACGGGGAACGCTTACGTCGGCGACGACGCCGGAGCGATTCACAAATTTGCGAACGTGTTCTCTGGCGGCACACCAGCCGAGGTGACGACTTCCTGGCCGGTGACGCTGAATACCTCTACCGATGCGGCGCTGGGCAGCCCCGTCTACGATGGGGTCAGCGGCAAGATTTTCGTTGGCGACTATCTGGCCAATATGGACTCGAAGTGCGAGCCGGGAATCGTAACGCCCGAAGGCCAGTGCGGATACCTTTATTCGGTGAGCGCAAGCTCAGGAACCGTAGTGCGCTCGGCCCAACTGGATTACAACCTCGGTATCTACGACAGTCCCATCGTCGACTCGAGCGCTGAAACGGTGTATGCCTTCATCGGAGCGGATAGCTCGACGAATTGCTCCAGCGGCCCGTGCGCCGGCGTCTTCCAATTCTCGACCGGTTTCGCCGCTGGCAGCTCGGGTACTGAGGCGACGGTGGGCGCGGGCTATCTGACGCTGTTTTCCGGCGCGTTCGACAACCAGTACTTCACTTCGACGAGCGGCTCGCCAACCGGCCACTTATATGTTGTCGGCGGCACCGGCCCGCAAAACAACACGCTGTACGCCATCCCGATCACCAGCAACGTTATGGGCAGCGCCATTGCGGGCCCGCAGGTGGCTGACAACTACACCAATGGCGGAGATTATGCGGCGGGACTCCAGGTCACGGAGTTCTGCAATAACGGGAGCAGCGAGTGCACGGCGAGCGAGGGTACCGATTATCTCTTCCTGAGCGTGCTTGAGTTCGGGCGCCAATTCAGCAGCAATCCCTGCCCGAGCCCGGGCGCCGAGAGCGGCTGCATTATGGGATTTGCTGCTCCGGCGAGCGGTGTGGTTGCGACGAGCGCCACACCCAACGGGACGCTCCAGGAGGCCGGCGGCGCCAGCGGAATCGTGGTGGACAACGGCGCTTCCGGGGCGTCCAATATCTACTTCTCCACACTTTTGAGCGCGTCGGCCGACGGCCAGACCTGCACCACCTCCGGCGGCAGCGGTGGATGTGCCGTGTCGGCGACGCAAGCGGCGCTGCAATGAGGCTGCTTCGGAAAATCGCCGTTCTCGGAACAGCTATGATTGAGCTACTAAGGGCCTGTAGCTCAACGGTTAGAGCAGGGGACTCATAATCCCTTGGTTGGGGGTTCAAATCCCTCCGGGCCCACCATTAAATCAATAACTTACAGACACTACGGAAATCAAGTGGCTGCGCTGGGGATACTTTTGTCCAATGGCTTCCAGGAAGCAGTTTCCCCATGCCGCGTAGGTTACAAGCCAGAGTCACGGGCGTTTGGGAGAAGGTCCCGGGCTCAGGAATCTGGTGGATTCGCTACCGCGAGAACGGAGTCCTTCACCGGGAGAAAGTGGGGCGCAAGTCGGACGCCCTGGCGCTCTATCAAAAACGCAAAAGCGAGGTCCGGGCCGGAGCGAAGCTGCCTGAGAACATGCGGCGGGCGTCGATCCGTTTTGGGCAGCTTGCCGAGGACATCCGGCGCTACAGCGAAAAGCATCATCGGGACCGGGGCCACATCCAGTCGCGCTTGAAGCGAGTCCTTCCCGATTTCGAAAACCGGCTCGCTGACCACATCAAGCCTGAGGACATCGACGGCTGGATCGCGCGGAACACGGAGACCGCGGCCACTGCGAACCGTTACCGCGCATTGTTCTCTCTCATCTTTCGAGAGGCCCTGCGCAATGGGAAAGTGACGGGTAATCCGGCGCGGCTGGTACGACCACGGCATGAGAACAACGGACGGATTCGCTTCCCCACCGATGACGAAGAGCGGCGACTGCGCAAGGCCATCACAAAGCAGTTCCCCGAGCACTTGCCGGAACTGACCATCTCTCTCGGGACGGGGATGAGATTGTCGGAGCAATACTCACTGACTTGGGAGCAGATCGAATTTGCGCGAAAGGGAATCAATCTGGAGCAAACCAAGAATGGGTCCGCAAGAACGATTCCAATGAATGGCGACGTTCGACAGGCCTTTGAGATTCTCCATGAGATGGATAAACCTGGATTGGAGATCGATAAGCCTGCGTCGTCGAGCAGCCGTGTTTTTCCCCTCCATAGTCCGCGTTACTGGTTCGCAGCGGCATTGGCAGAAGCGAGAATTGCCCGCTATCGCTGGCACGACAACCGGCATACGTTTTGCTCCCGGCTCGCCATGCGCGGCGAAAACATGAAGGTCATCCAGCAGCTCGCAGGGCACAAGACAATCCAGAAGACCGCGCGGTATGCACATCTCGGAGAAAAGAACCTGTGCACGGCGATAGAGGGTCTTTGTGGCAGCAGACCACGCTCGGCTGCCGGATTGGCCTGTCTTGCCGCCGCGCAAGAGTTCACGTATAAATGACAGAAAGCCCGCAGAATCTCAGGTGATTCTTTTCTTCACCGGCAGGAAGGTGAACGGCTGGGAGGCGCCACTGATCTGTATCCCCGCGCAGATTGTGCGCCGGCTGCAACAGAATTGCCCGAATTCGAAGAGGACGACGCATGAAGCAGGGAATAGCAGCCGCGGCCAAGCCGCTGACAACCAACAGCCACCTGATTCGCTGGGTGGAGAAGATGGCTGAGCTGACGCAGCCGGCGGCGATTCATTGGGTGGATGGCAGCCAGGAGGAATACGACCGGCTTTGCGAGGAGATGGTCGCATCGAAGACGCTGATCCGATTGAATCAGAGGCAGTGGCCGGGATGTTTTTATGCGCGGTCCGATCCGCGAGACGTGGCGCGCGTCGAGGACCGCACGTTCATTTGCTCTTACTCGAAGGACAACGCGGGGCCGACCAACAATTGGATCGATCCCTACGAGATGCGCAAGAAGCTGAAGGAGCTTTTCAACGGCTGTATGCGCGGGCGGACGATGTACGTGCTGGCCTTCAGCATGGGGCCGGTGGGGTCGCCGATGTCGCGGATCGGCGTGCAACTGACGGATTCGCCCTATGTCGTGGTGAACATGCGCATCATGACGCGAATCGGGCTGCCGGTGCTTGCCGAGATCGACAAAGGCGAGAAGCGCGTAGTGCCGTGCATGCACTCGGTGGGCGCGCCGCTCAGCCTTGGACAAAAAGACGTGGCGTGGCCGTGCAACGACGAGAAGTACATCGTGCATTTCCCCGAAACGCGCGAGATTTGGAGCTACGGGTCAGGGTACGGCGGCAACGCGCTGCTCGGCAAAAAATGCTTTGCGCTGCGCATTGCCTCGAATATTGCGCGCGACGAGGGTTGGATGGCCGAGCACATGCTGATTGTGGGCGTGGAATCGCCGCAAGGCGAGAAGACGTACATCGCGGCGGCGTTCCCCTCGGCGTGCGGCAAAACCAACCTGGCGATGCTGGTGCCTCCGAAAGCATTCGACGGATGGAAGGTGTGGACGGTTGGCGACGACATTGCATGGATCAAGCCGGACGCCAACGGGCAACTGCGGGCCATCAATCCCGAGGCGGGATTCTTCGGCGTGGCCGTGGGCACGAGCGAGAAGACCAACCCGAATGCCATGGCGACCCTGCGGCGGAACACCATCTTCACCAATGTGGCGCTGACGCCGGATGGAGGCGTTTGGTGGGAGGGAATGACCGACGAGCCACCCGCCGAATGCCTGGATTGGCGAGGCGAACGGTGGACACCGGAGATCGCGAAACAGACCGGGGCGAAGGCGGCGCATCCCAACAGCCGGTTTACCACGCCTGCCTCGCAGTGCCTGTCGATCGATGCAGCGTGGGAAGATCCGGAGGGCGTGCCGATCCATGCCTTCGTCTTCGGCGGACGAAGGTCGGTGTCGATCCCTCTGGTGTATCAGGCGTTCAACTGGAGCGCGGGCGTATACGTGGGCGCGACCATGGGATCGGAGACCACGGCCGCGGCCACCGGCGCGGTGGGCGTGGTGCGGCGCGATCCGATGGCCATGCTGCCGTTCTGCGGCTATCACATGGGGGACTATTTCCGGCATTGGCTGAAGATGCAGCGGCTGCTGAGCACCACGCCGCGCATTTTTCACGTGAACTGGTTTCGCAAGGGCGAGGACGGCCAATTCCTGTGGCCGGGCTACAGCGAGAACATGCGGGTGTTGAAGTGGATTGTGGACCGCGTGCACGGCCGCGCGCAGGGAAAGGAAACGCCGATCGGGTGGACGCCGTATTACGAGGACATGGAATGGGAGGGGCTGGACTTTCCGCGGGAGCGGTTCGAGGCCATGCAAGAGGTGAGCCGGGCGGCGTGGCGCAAGGAGCTGATCGGCCACGAAGAGCTCTTCATCGACCTGCACGACCACTTGCCGCCGGAGATGATCTACCAGCGCGAGCTGCTGATCTGCCGGTTGTGAGGCGGGCTTAGCTAGGCGGGAACGCGCTCGATGGTCGGCGGAAAGCCGATTTGGCGGAAGAAGCCGCAGACGAGGGAGACGGAATCTTCGCTCGTGGCCGGCCCAGCGCGGAGCAGGAGCACGGGCGGCGGCGCTGAAGCCAGATCGGCGAGCGGCGTGGCGATGGCGAGGCACTTCTCCGGACGATTGGTGCAAGCGGCCAGGTCGGCGATAGAGAGCTTCGCGGTGGGCGTGGCGATCACGGTGCGCGGCGGCGCCATGCGGTCGACGAGCCAGAGGATCTCGAGCTTGGATTCGAGCTCGTCGGGCAGGCAGTCGATGACCAGATCGGCATCGCGGACGGCGTCCTCGATCGAGGATACGAAGGCAACGCCCGGCAGGTTCTGCGCGCCGAGCTCCCGGCGGATCGACTCGCGCGCCTGCTGCAGGTTGGCGGGCAGCACGTCCTCGAGAAAAACGCGAAAACCGGCGCGGGCGGCGCGAAGCGCGAGCCAGCGGCCGAGGGGGCCGGAGCCGATGATGGCGACGGAGGTCAAAGCATCCGGCTACTTGCCGGCCAGGGCCTCGGCGACTTCCTGGGCGCTGGGGCGCGCCTGGAGGAGATGCTCGGCGACCTTGACGCGCTCCTCGGCGGGCAGTGTGGGGACGGCAGCCATCACCCGGCGCAGGGTGACAGCGACGTCGTCAATGTAGTTCATCAGGCGAATGGCTTCTCCGGAAAGCGGCATGTCGATCCTCGGGGGTTGAGTATCGCTTCTCATTGTAGGGCGAGAGCCCGGACAGTGCGAAACCGATGAAGAAACCATGGCTTCAGGTTCGTACGGCGTGAAGTTCCCATGAATACAAGCCGCACGCGGTTTTTATGCATTCCGCCGCAAAGCAGGCTACAATTCCTTCGCATTGGCCTTGAAACCGAAAAAAGGAGCTCACCATGACCCGAAGGAGCCTACTCGCTGCATTCATGACGGTAAGCGCCGCGCTCGCGGCAAAAACATTTGCGCAAATGACGACCGCTTCGCCAAAGAGCCCGAACACCAAGTTCATCGCGGAGCAGAACGCGAAAGAGATCATGCTCCTGATGGACGCGAACAAGGACGGCAAGATTTCCAAGCAGGAGTGGATGGATTTCATGTCGAAGGAGTTCGACCGGCTGGACACGGACCACAACGGATACATCGACCAAAAGGATTTGCTGGCGACGATGATCGCCGTTCATCACGTGAATCCCGCGGTGCTGGGAAAGTGAGACAGGGACCGAAGGACCGAGGTACCAAGGGAACAGGGAACAAGGACACGAGGTGAAGAGAGAATCTGAGAACCTGTTAAAAAACTCATCGACGCACACTTCCCGGGGGCTAAATCGCGGCTCGTCTTTGCGTCACCTATGGCACGACTAAAGTCGTGCCCTTGTTACAAAGCTTCGACCGGTATACAGCAACTCTGGTTTTGCTCTAGCTCCTGGGTGATGTATCTTGTCGCCGTCGAAAACCACCCCTCAGGGGCTCAGGCCCCTTTTGCTTCCGTTTCGCCTCGCTCGGCACCCTTCGACTGCGCTCAGGGCAAGCTTTGAAGCTGTGCCCTTTCAAAGCGATTCCTTCCCGCATTTTGAAATGCGATTGCCCGTGCGCTGGGTCCCTTGTTCCCTTGTTTGCGGTTCTCAAAAGTGGTAAACCAGGCCGATACTGCCTCGGCCGTTCCACGTTCTGTGGGTTGAACTCAACGGGGGAGTGTTGCCGATGAAGGAGAACGAAGCTCCAACGATGTCGCCTTCGGCGCGCACTGCGAAGCGCGAGCCCAGACTATATTCCAAGCCGCCGCCAAAGCCTCCGGCAAAGGAGGTGCTGGGGTTCATTTCCTCGCCGCCGGTGTGTTCGGCGCCCACTTCGCCGAAAAACAGTCCGCTCAGGTTTTCGTAAATGTTGGCGTGGACCTCGGGAGCGGCCATGACCGTGTAAACGGAGGGATCGCCGGGATTGCCGGGGCTGGCGCTCTCGATGGGCGGTTTGTTGTAGTCGATCGCGCCGGTTAGGCCGAAGTATTTGCCCCAATTGCGCGTGAGCGAGAGCTTAACGCCGATCAGGCCGTAGCGCGATGTGTTTACCTGATTCAGACCCGTGTAAGCAAAGCCGGCATATCCTGTGTATTTGAGCGACGGAGCAGCCGGGCCTGGGGCCGGAGCAGCTTCTGGGTTTACCTGGCCGGCGGCTGGCGACGGCATGAGTGTCGCCCAAACCGCGGCCCATAGAAAACAAAACAACGTCCTCTTCAACTTGAAAACTCCCTGGATTGTTTCCGCAACGAAGCTTCCGCTCCCCGGCAAGCTGTGCGGCGCGCGGTTATTCTGCGGCTGACTCCTATACCTACCTAGACTAATGGCACACCCCGACTTTCACGAAGCCCGGCCGGGCCGGAGGAGGTCCGCTTTCTTTGACTGGAGCCGGCGCAAAAGGGCGCTGCCGTTCCTTGCGCGGCCATAATCGATGGCGCCTTGCGGCAGCGCGCTTACCGGCAGGCCGAGGCGGCGAAATCAGCCGTTTTCCAGGTACCAGGGGATGTTGATGACAATAATTCGCCGGTTGCCGCGCATCAGCAGCATCACCTTCAGCAGCTCGGAGCGGCGATTGTGCAGCAAACCCTCCCACCAGTGCCGCACCACCAGCTCCGGCACCAGCACGCATACCTTGCGGGTTTCGCTCTCCTTCTCGGCATCCAGGACGTAATTCAGGATGGGGTAGAGGATGTAGCGGAACGGGGATTGGAGGGTGACGAGCTGGGGGATGCACCGCCCGGCGGCGCGCAAGGGAGCGACGATGTCTTTGTCCCATTCGTCGCAGAAGGGATCGGGATCGTCGGTGGTCCGCACGTGCACGCAGCGAATATCGCAGGAAAGCGAAAGTGCGAAGGAGAGCGCCTTCTCGCTGATGCGGCTCCAGCGGTCCACGGGCACCACAACAATCGGCTCGCCGGGCTCGGCGGGAACGAAAGGCCGGTCGAGATCGATCTCCCGGTTCACCCACACATAATGCCGGTGGACGGTGCGCATAAATAGGATCATCGCCACTACGAGAAGCGCCGTGATCCACGCCCCGTCGAGGAACTTGGCCACCAGCACCACCAGCGTGGTGATGCCGGTGGCCACGGCGCCCACGGCGTTCACGATCGTGCGCATGGGCGCGCCGCCTTGACGCTTCCAGTGCATCACCATCCCGGCTTGCGAGAGCGTGAAGGCGAGAAACGCGCCGATAGCGAACAAGGGAATGAGCCGGTCGGTGACGCCGCCGAAGACAATCAGCAAGAGCGCCGTCAAGGCGACCAGCACGTAGATGCCCCACGAGTAGAGCAGGCGCCGGCCGCGGATCAAAAACACATGCGGCATGTAGTTGTCGAGTGCGATGGCGCGCGTGAGCCGCGGAAAATCGGCAAACGAGGTGTTCGCGCTGAGGGCCAGAACCAGCAGGACGGAGCCAATCGTGAGGTAATAAAACCCTCCGCGCCCCATCACGGCGCGCGTCAGCATGGAGAGCACACTCTCGTAGCCGGGGCTGCCGGGATCGGTGGCGGCGATCTGGTAGGCTCGGCACAGGAACGCGATGCCGAGCAGCAGAATGGCCAGCAGCGCAATGATGATGGTGAGCGTGGCCTTGGCGTTCTTGCGCGTGGGCTCGCGGAAGGCCATCACGCCGTTGCTCACGGCTTCCACGCCGGTCATGGCGGTGCAGCCCGAGGAGAACACTTTGAGCAAGAGCCACCAGGTGAGCGCCGCCGTTACCGGAGGGACCGCGGGCATTGGCGTCACCGGATGCGGATGCCCCGCCGCCTGCACCACCTGCCAGCCACCGAGGGCAATCACAATCAACAGCGTGCCCGTGAACAGGTAGGTGGGAATCATGAAGACGACACCGGTGTCGTGCACGCCGCGCATGTTGACGATGGTGAGGATGGCGAGCACGATGAGACAGAGCTTAAGGGTGTGCGGCTGCAGGGCGGGCACGGCAGAGATGAGCGCGCCCACGCCCGCCGAGATGCCCACCGAGGCGTTCAGTACATAGTCGATCATCAGCGCGGCCGCGGCGAGCAGGCCGGCGCCCTCGCCCAGGTTCCGGCTGGCCACTGTGTACGAGCCGCCACCGTGCGGATACGCCTCGATGGTCTGGCGGTAGCTCAGGTACACGATGGCCAGCAGGATCACGATGGCGGCGCTGATGGGAACGATGTATTGCACGCCCAACAGGCCCAGAGGGATGAGCAGCGTGAGCGCCGCCTCCGGCCCGTAGGCTGCCGAGCTCAGGGCGTCGAGGCCAAAGACGGGAATCCCGGCCAGCGGGCCGATGTGCTCGGCGCGCTCTTCGCTGGTGGCCAGCGGCCGGCCGAAGAGCAGGCGGAATGCTTGTGTATATACGCCCACAAAAAGTTGCCGGCGGCCGCAGACTCACCGCGGGGAAGGCCGCCGAAGTCAGTGTCTCATGTCAGGACCTGCAAAGAGCGGGGATGCCCCTCTGCACGCGGCGCTGAACGAAGCAAAAAGCAAGCGCGCGACGCGCCGGCATTCGGACTACGGAGCGGCCTGGCTGATGGATGCGCCTCTCGCCTTTTCTTGCCGTTAGAAACAGTCGAGGCAGCTCTCAAAGATTGCGGCAAATAGCGCGAGATTCAGCATGACATAGGTTGAACGTTGGCCGCAGGGCAATTCCGGCTTTACTCCTGTTTGACGTCGTCCGCCGCGGCCGCCGGCAGCGTGAAGAGGAACCGGCTGCCTTTGCCCTCTTCGCTTTCGGCCCAGATGCGGCCGCCGTGCTGCTCGACGATGCTCTTGCAGAGCGCGAGGCCCAGCCCAGTGCCGCCCAGGTCGCGCGAATCGGAAGCGTCGCCCTGCTGAAAGCGCTCGAAGATGCGCTCGAGTTTCTCCGGCGAAATGCCGCGGCCCTGGTCCTCGACGGTGAAGCAGACTTCGCTGGCGCCTTCCGGATTGGCCCCGGCGGGCTGGGCGGCAAGGCGAATTGCCGTATCCGGCGGCGAGAACTTGATGGCGTTCGTCACCAGCTCGTTCAACACCTGCAGCGCGCGCTCCTCGTCGGCATCGACGGGCGGGGCGCTGGACTCGATCTGGATTTCGATGCGCGCCGGGGCCGCGGCGTCTTGCGCCGCGTCGGCGGCGCGGCGCAGCAGAATCAGGGGATCGACGGGCTTGCGGTGCAGGGGGAGCCGGCCGTTCTCTACGCTGTCGAAGTCCAGGATGTCGTTCACCAGGCGGATGAGCCGCTCGCAGTTGGCGAGGGCCATATCCAGCATCTGGCGCTGTTTTTCGGGCCGTTGATCGAGCGACCCCGACGCCACCAATCCCAGGGATGCGCGCAGCGAGGTGAGGGGCGTACGCAGCTCGTGGCTCACCGTCGAGATGAACTCGTCCTTCATCCTCTCCAGACGGCGCCGCTCGCTGACATCCCGAAAGGCGACGACCATGCCCGAGATGGTGGCATTCTCCACGAGCGGATTGGCGCTATATTCGACGGGAACCGGCGCGCCGTCTTTGCGGAGGAAAGCCTCGTCCCGCATGCGAATGGATTCGGAGCGGCGCATGGCCTGCAAGATGGGGCTGGTGGATTTGGTGTAAGGCTCGCCGTCGGCCTGTTTGTGGCGGAGGAGGTGGTGCATGTCGCGGCCGGTCAACTCGATGGCGGCGTAGCCGAGCGCGTTGGCGCCGGCTTCGTTGATGAAAGTGAATCTGCCCTCCAAGTCGATGCCGAAGATGCCGTCGCCCACCGACTCCAGAATCAGCTCGCGTTGGTGCGTGGCCACGTGCAGCGCCGCTTCGGCCTCGTGCTGTTCGGTCACGTCCATGCCATGGATCAAGATGAAGGGGCGCTCGCCCGGCAGTTGCATACGGCGGCTGCGCAAGGCGATGCGGCGATAGACGCCGTCGCTGCGCCGCAGCGGCAGGGCGCCCTGCCATTGTTCTGCGGCCTCCAGGGTGCGCAAGCAGTCCTCGAACTCAGCCGCACCCGCCGCATCGGTGAGCTCGGCTACGAAGCGCCCGAGGAGCGCCTCGGCGCGATGACCCAGGGTCTCGGCGGTGAAGTCGTTGAGCGAGGTCAGGCGGCCCTCCATGGTGCAGGTGAAGACGAATCCCAGGCTGTGCTCGACCACATCGCGATAGCGGGCCGCGCTGCTCAGCAAGGCTTTCTCCATCTCGCGCTGGTCGGTCACGTCCTGGCCGCTGACAATCAGGTACTGGATTTCGCCATTCGGTCCCTGCAGCGGCCGGAGCGTCCAACTCACGCGGCGCGCCGGTCCGCGCGCCGCGCGCCAGGGCGTCTCGTGCGGCCCCGAGACCTGGCCCGCGACGGCTTCGCGCAGCTTGCCCGTCGCCCATACGCGGTCATCGACCGCCAAAAACTCCTCGACAAACGGCCGGCCCACAGCGTTGGCCGCGCTCAAGCCGGTCAATTGCGTGCAGGCATCGTTCATGCGCACGATGCGTCCCGCAGTATCCAGAACGGCCACCAAAGCGGGAATCGCATCGAGGGTCGCGGCCACGAAGGTGCGCTCAATGGCCAGGGCGCGCTCCGTTCGCTGACGCTGCCGCTGCGCTTGCTCCTGAAGACGCACCCGGTTGTAGAGTTCCAAGCGCGTCACCGCCTGGCGGCTGAGAATCTCAAGCAGCGTCAAATGCTCGGGAGCGAACTGGTTGGCCTTGCGCGCCAGCACCGCGAGCACGCCGATGGCCTGCTGGCTGCTGGCGATCAAAGGCGCAGCCGCGTAGGAAAAGCAAGGCTCGGCGTTGGGCAGCGAAATGCCCGTAGGCGGGTACCGCGAGTCCTGGCCGGCATCGGCGATGAGCAGCGGCTCGCCCGTCTCCAGCACCCATTGGCAAGCCGTCGCCGCACGCGGCTGGTCGGTGGCCTTGAAGCCGAATCGCGACTTGAACCAAAGCCGCGTATGGTCCATCCAGCCCAGGAATGCGTAGTCGGCGTTGCAGAGCACGGCGGCGAGTTCCACGATTTCGTCAAGCGCGGGATCCGGATTGCGGTCGAAGAAGCTCCACTCCGGCCGCAGGAATCCTTCCTGGCTCTCGCCTGCTTGCGAACCGAGCAACGCGCACATGATTAGATGTACCCATTGTCAGTATTCAAAAGATTGACACAATTGGCTCTTCCCCGAATGAGTTAACCTTGAGGATTTCTGGTACTACGCAGGTAATGGCGGATTCGGACATAACGGTTCGTCCGCGCGATTACCTTAGTTGCTTTTTGGCGGTTACCTGGGCTTGGATTGGCGGCGGATCGCCTGCGGCAGTTCGTGGATGCGAACCTCAATGCCCAGGGAGCTTGCAGCAGTCGCCGGCCTCGGGCGGCTCGTTGGCGCCGGCATCGAGGATCACCTTCCAGCCTCCGTCCGGCTCCCTGCGCCACATGGTGATGTAGCGGCCGCTGGTCAGCACGGGATTGCCGTTGGCGTCCTTGCTGCGCCCCTCGTAGTGGCCCCACGTGGTTCCCATGTCGCCGGAAGGCCCCATGATGGCGTCGGTCGGCGTCCAGGTTAGCTGGTAGTCTTTGGGAGACCAGTTGGCCGACTTGGCAATTGCCACCTTGCCGATGAGCGGCGCAGCCGCGTTGCCTAGCGCAACGCCGTCTTCCGCGAACCAAGCCGCGAATCCGGCTCCGCCGCGTTCGAGCACATCTTTGGCGAAGCGCGCCTCCAGATCGAAGAGAATCATTTTGCCCGGCTTTACGGTCGGATCGATGAGCGGATTGGGCGCGTCCGAAGAGGCTCCGGGCTCTGGCAGTTGCGCCCAGACCGAGTTTGCGCCCGTGCCGAATGCCAATGCAAGAACCACGAAATAAAGAGAGAGAGGGTTTCTCGATCCAACCACGTTCCTAGGCCTCACTTTCCGGAAGAGTCTCTGCGCTCATCCTACAACTTGCGGGCCGCCGCGCGCATAGGGCCCGAGAAGCGCGCACCGGGCACTGTCCTGTGCACGCGAACGGCGCTATGATGGGTCTGCGGCGTTTTCTGGAATTGCGCGGTCTCTCAAATTCGCGCACGGTGGCCGCTCGCTGTTGGCCGCGCTGGTTTTGAGCCTACGGATTCCCGTGGACTGTTTCCGAAAACGCTGGAGAGAACCGCCATGTCCCAATACGTATTTCAATGCCGCGATTGCAAAAAGGAGTTTACCCAGGCGCTTCGCATGTCGGAACGCGAAACGGCCCACGTGGCCTGCCCGCACTGCGGGAGCAAGCGGGTGGAGCAGTTGGTGACGGCCTTTTCTGCGATGACGTCGAAGAAGAGCTAGCCGGGGCGTCCCTTTAGCGGCTCGGCACATGCAACGGAATCTCAAGCGATCCGGTTTTTGCGCTCGCTGGATCGTAGACTACGATGCGCACCCCAACGGCGGCGGCAGGCAAATCCACGGCCAGCCGCTCGGAGACACTTTTGTCCGCAGCGCTTAGCCGCTCGTATTGGTCCGCCGGAAGCGCGTAATCGAAGCTGCGCGCGAGAGACTTCACCGGCTTGGCTTCTCCATCATAAGCCACCAGCGCACACTCAAACCGCGTGCCGGTCGCGCCGTCCGCTTCCGGCGCAAAGGTCAGGTCATTCAACTGCACTTCCAGGTCCACAACATAGCGATGTGACCCGGCATTCGCGCCGGCAGCCGTCTCGCCGGCGGGTTGGCTCTCCGGCGCCTTTCCCGAAAGCTGCGCATCGTCTTCCGGCAGCACCTGCGCTTGAAACAGAATCTGCGTCGACGGCGGCGCACCCGGGACGGCTGCCGCGGTCATCGGGCCGGCTACTCCGCCGGCGTTCCCGGCCAGCTTGCTCGTATCGTCGGTGTAGTAGCCGCGCCGATAGTCAAGCTGGTATTTGCCTCCGTCCAACTTCACCTCGATTTTGTGGAATTCGGCTCCGTGCCTACCGCTGTCCTTCTGCGGCGGAACGTAGCTCAGCGCGTAATAGTACGAATCGTTCGCAGTGATCTTTTCTAAAGCCGCCTTCAGATCGTTGCCCGCCGAGTACACGCGCCCGCCCGTCTCTGCGGCAATCGAGCTCATCGATCCTTGTTCCAGAGACGTCTGCTCTACGAAACTCGAATTGTCATTTCTAACGGAGGCGCGCGGATCGTTGAAGCCGCCCATTGGCGGCGCGATGTAGGTCGCATCCGAGGCCGGCGCCGTCATCAGGCCGCGCGCATCCACCGGATACACCGCTACGCGAGCCGCGGCCAGCAGTTCGCTCGTCCGGGTTACGTCGCCGGAATAGTCGCGCACATTCTTGAGCTGAGTCCTCACCAACGCATCGGGCCCGATGCCGATGGGAAACGATCCCGAGAACCAGATCACATTCTTGCGGCCGGGGATTGCCGCCAGGTAGCGTGCCAACTCGTTGAATGCCTCGAGGGTGATCGACTCACGCTGGTCCGTGTCATAAGACTTCATATCGGCCGCGAACTGCATGATCTGGCCGACAAGCCAGATGGTTCCTGGGTCGCTGCTAACGGCAACGCTCGAGGCCGCGTGCTCGAGGTCCGTGGAAAGATCGGAGCCCTTGCCCGATCCCACGGCCGACGGCCCGCGCGCGTTGGCCTTTTCTCTTTGCAGCACCTTCAACAGTTGCGCAAAATCGGTGGTGAATCCCGCCGCCATCCGCAAGCGCGAGGAAAGCGTGAAGATGGCCATGGCGGTGCCCGGCTTGATTGTGCCGATGTAGTCGATCATCACGCGCCGCACCCGCTCCTGGTCGGCTGACGGCGTGTTCAGCGCGTCCAGCAGCAGCACATTCACCGCCCCTGTCTCCGGATATACCGGTGTGTTGGAGTAGGTATTCGGCGGCAGCGCCCCGGGCGACGCAAGCGTTACGCCTGCCGCCGGCTGATGCTCGTCAAATGACGCAATCTGCTGTTCCCGCCCGTCCTCATAGATGTGGAAGCGGCGCTCGTCAAGCTCCTTCACCGGCCGGTCGTGCTCCGTCACCGCCACATCGAGGACAACCAGGTTCGACTTGGCGTAGAAGACCATCCCGGACGCCATCGCGCCCATGCTTTTGCCCGTCGGCGTATCCGGCGCCGCTGCTGTGGCAGTCGCCGCAACCGCCCGGGAAGCCGGATTTGCGGCAGGCGTTGCTGGTCCTTGCTCGGTTGCAACTGGAGTTGAATTTGCCGCGGACGCCTGCGCTTTGGCGGGTCCCGCAGCTGGAAAAATCGAATTTGCAGCAGGCGTTATTGCTGCCTGCTCCGTGGCAACCGGAGTTGGATTGGTCGCAGGCGCCGCGGCTGCCTGGGCAACCGGCGGCGAACTGGCAAGAGATGCCGCCCCCGAATCGCTGCTCGGCGCCTGAGTGTTTACCAGCGCCGCCGCAGCCGCAGGCTCGCTGGCTGCACCCGCACCGGCCGAAGCGTTTGCCGCGGGCGCTCCGTTTTCGCCCGCGACGCTCGCCAGAATCCGCGCTTCGGTACGGAATTCGTGGTAATTCGTAAAAACGACGTCGTTCAACTCCGTCTGCACCGGCCACTCACTTTCATCCGTCGCGCCCACGACCGGCATCGGAGTCTTGGTAAAAGCCACAGCTCTCGCCGGGCACAGGTAGCTGCGATCCCCGATGGTCACCGGCGCGTATTCCACCATCACCGCCGCGCGCATTGCCTGGTGCGGCGGCGCAATATCGGCAACCTCGCTCAGCCGCAAAATGCCGCCCGTTTCGGGATCGATCTTGAGTTCACCGTGGTACGCAGGGAAAATCGCCTCCGCCTTGTTTCCGCCGGAGATTCCCAGCCGGAAGTGCGATTGGTTCTGCGGAATGGTAAAGCCAAACACGGCCGCTGGCCCACTGGGTCCCTGCTCCCACCGCAACCACCTCAAGCCGCTGTGCAGCAGGTCGCCGATCACCGCTCCCAGGATCGGCCCGAACTCGCCGCTCGAGGTCATCCCCAGCGACGGTCCCTCTTCCTTCTTTCGCGTTCCGGCATCCTCGTCGCGCACCTCGCGCCCGTCGCGGTAGGTCACCGTGGCGCTGAATTGGCCGGTGCTGTGCAGCGCTGCGAACTCGCCGGTGCTCGACATGCCCGTTGGGCTTACGTTGACGTCCCTCAACGATCGCGATCGCGTCGAACCCATGGTGTAGCCGATTTGCTGGTTAATCGTGTTTTCAAAGTGCGTGGTCCCGCGCGTCGCATAGAAATCCGGCAGTCGCGAGATGGCCGTCCTCACATACGCCAGCGTTTGCGCCAGGATTCGCAGTTGAGTTGCCTTGTCCGGCGGCGGCTGCGCAATCACGTCGGCGGCCGGAGGCTGTTCGAATGCCGCCAGATCGGCCAGCCGCATCAGCTCTTCGCGGGTGTGGCTGCCCGTGAACTGCGCCTCCCAGCGCTCCAGCCGCGCCCTGCTCACGCGCTCCGTCAGTTGCACTTCGCCCAGTTCGCTGGCAACCTTCTTGTCCGGCTTGCCGTCGAACTTCGCCAGCAACTGCTCCATCTCCGCGACGGTCATCGTCTTCGCCGCCCACGCCGGACAGCAAAATCCCGCCAAAAGCAGCCATGCGACCCATTTGCCCATCGCGCCTCCGACCGATGTACCGCGACCAAAGTATAGCTGTTTTGCTGTGCGCCAGCGCGGTCGAGCAACTTCAGCCATGTAGAGGCGTCTAACAATTCGCGAATTGCCGCAACGGTATACTAGAGTTTGGCGCGGCCCAGGTCAGGATTGAGGTCTTGGAATTCGAGATCCCCGGCGGCAGTGGCTTACATCGCAGCGGTCGTTTCCCTGGAGATCCGGCCCTCTTCCCGGGGAAAGGAAGTTCATGGCTTCGATATTGCAAACCATTGGTTCTCCCGCCGACCTGAAACTCCTGAACTACGATCAGATGGCCAAGTTGGCCGAGGAGATCCGCGAGTGCCTGATCCAAACGCTCGCGAAGACAGGCGGACACCTGGGTCCGAACCTGGGAGTGGTCGAGCTCACCATTGCCTTGCACTCGGTATTCGACACACCGCAAGACAAGATTCTCTTCGATGTCAGCCACCAGGCCTACGTGCACAAGATGCTCACCGGCCGCCTGGACCGCATGGACACGATTCGCCAGGCGGGCGGACTGAACGGCTTCATGCTGCGTACAGAGAGCGAGCACGACTGTTACGGCGCGGGCCATGCCGGCACAGCGCTCTCGGCCGCGCTGGGAATGGCTGTGGCGCGCGACCTCGCCGGAGGCCATGAACACATTGTCGCCGTCGCCGGCGACGCCGCCTTCACCAACGGCATCTCGTTCGAGGCGATGAACAACATCGCCGTCCAAACCCGGCGCATGATCGTCGTGCTCAACGACAACGAGTGGTCGATCGACCGCAACGTCGGCGCCGTGGCCCGCTATTTCCACCGCATCGTGACCAACGAGCACTACCAACACCTGCACGAAAAGGCTACGCGGCTCATCGAACGCTTCGGCGGCAAGACGGCGATCAAAGTGGTGCGGCGTGCCGAAGAGGCCGCCAAGAGCATGCTCTGGCCGTCGATCCTGTTCGAGGAGTTCGGCCTGGAATACTACGGGCCCATCGACGGGCACAACCTCCCCCTGCTGGTGGAGTCGTTCAAATTTCTCAAGGCGCTCGACCACCCGGTGCTGTTGCATGTTCTGACGCAAAAGGGCCGCGGCTTTCAGCCGGCGCTCGACGGGCAGAAGAAGTTTCACGGCCTGGGCCCCTACGATCCGGAAACCGGCAAAACTGCCGACGGCGTTCCGACGTACGCCGGGGTTTTTGCGATTACGCTGGCCGAGATGGCGGCTACCGATCCGCGCATCGTCGCCATCACCGCGGCCATGCCCAACGGCACCGGTCTCGATCTCTTCCGGCCGCGCCATCCCCAGCGTTATTTCGACGTGGGCATCGCCGAAGAGCACGCCGTCATCTTCGCCGCGGGAATGGCCACGCGCGGTTACCGGCCGGTCTGCGCTATCTATTCCACTTTCCTGCAACGAGCCTTCGATCCCATCGTGCACGACGTCTGCCTGCAAAAGCTCCCCGTTCTCTTCTGCATGGATCGGGCCGGGCTTTCGGGCGACGACGGCCCCACGCACCACGGCCTCTTCGACATCGCCTATCTGCGAGGCATTCCCGAGATCGTTCTCATGGCGCCCAAAGACGAAGACGAGCTGGCCGACATGATGAGGACCGCATTCACGCTCTCCGGCCCCAGCGCCATCCGCTATCCGCGCGGCGCGGTTGCCGGAGTGGCGCGCAAGCCCGAGCCGCAGGTTCTGCCCATCGGCAAGGCGGAAGTGCTTGCCGACGGCTCCGACGTGGCGATTCTCGGTCTGGGCCCCATGATCGCGCTGGCCAAGGACCTCGCCGCCGCCCTCGCGCGCGAGGGCTTCTCCACGGCGGTCGTCAATCCGCGTTTCGTCAAGCCGCTCGACCGCGAGATGCTCGCGCGCTTCGCCTCGCGCGTTGCCGCCTTCGTCACCTTCGAAGATCACGTGAAGATGGGCGGATTTGGCTCGGCGGTGGTCGAAGCGCTCGAAGAAATGAAATTCGCCGAGATGGGCCACGCCGTTCCCGTCGTCCGCATCGGCTGGCCCGACCAGTTCATCGAGCACGGCAAAGTGGAGCAGCTTCGCGCCAAGTACGGCCTGACGGTTGAGACTGCCCTGGCCCAGGTGCGGCCGCTGCTTGCCTCGCGGCGCAGGCCAGCACTGGTGGCAAGCTGAGCGGGACCAGTCAATCGCCCTCGCCCGCTGTGCGACAATCAGACTGATTCTCCGATGCGAATGAATCGCTGTTCTCAGGCTTTGCTTCTGCTCGGATGGGTTCTTGCTGCCCTTCCTGCCTTTGCCCAAGCCGAGCTGGCGCCGCCTCTGGTTCTGGCCGGGGGCACCGTTGTGGACGTCACAGATTGGGGCCGCTCGGCGCGCGACCTGGCAGGCGCCATCGTCGTCATTCAAGGGGACCGCGTCACCGATGTCGGCCTGCCCGGCCAAGTGACGATTCCCAAGGGCGCCCGCATCGTCGATTGCACGGGACGGTTTTTGATCCCCGGACTCGTCGACGGCTTTGCGGGAATGAACTCGCAGGCCCAGGCCAACGCCGACTTGTATATGGGCGTGACCACGGTGGTGGCGCGCGCCGACAGCGAGCGCGGCTTTATCGACACGAGCGCCCAGCCCAGCCCGCACGTTTATCCCATCGATTCGATCGGCGTGACCGACAACTGGAGCCTGCTGGCGCGCCGCGCGGAGTGGGTGTCCAAGCTGCGCGAGGGCGCAACTCCGGTGGAGCTCAGCCCGCAAGATACGGCTCGCCAAATGGCCGACACGGCGAAGCTGGGAACGCGCGTTTTGATGCTCACCGCGCATCTGACGGCCGCGAATTCGCAGTGGATCGTTGCTCGGGCGCACGAGCTGGGCTTGACGACGTATGGCCAGTTCGTTTCCACGCCGTATCGCGTGGGCGTCGAAGCAGGAGTGGACGCGCTCGTAGGAATGGACCGCTACAATCTGGGCGTCATTCCCGACGAGCTGCAGCGGCCGCTGGTCGACGATCCCGACGGGCCCTCCTATGTGACTGCTTACGACTACTCCGAGAGGGTTCCGCCTACCGATGCGCGCCTGCGCAATTACGCGCAATTCCTGGCCGCGCATCGTGCCGCGCTGATGCCTGCCTTCAGCCTCTACTACGTGGAGCTGCCGGGGCATCGCGATCTATGGAAGGAGCCGGCGGCAGCCCTACTCGATCCCGGCAGGATGTATCGCCCGACCGACTCCGAAACCGGCGACATGATGTTCCCGCTGCCCGCCTGGACGCGGCGCTTGCCGGGCGTCGCCCAGCGCTGGCTGGAGCAAAACGAACAAAAGAAAGCGGGACTGGCCGCGCTTCGCCTGTGGCGGATCAACGAAACCATCTTCTCCGGTTTTCCCCACTACCTGGCGGCCTCGGGCGCCGACGCCATGGGCACCATGCCCGGCATCTCGTTGCACACCGAGCTCGAGCTCCTGGTGCGCCTGGGCCTCTCGCCGCGCGAGGCGCTGGCCGCGGCCACAAACAACTACGCGCTCGAATTCGGCTGGAACGAGCTGGGACAGATCGCTCCCGGCCGGCGCGCCGACATTCTCGCCGTAGACGCCGACCCCACCATCAACATCTGGAACGCGCGCCGCATCTCGCTCATCGTCCTCAGTGGAGAGACCGTCGAGCGCGACGCGCTGCTGCACCTGAGAAGGTGACGAAAAGAATCCCAGCGCGAACTTCGCATGGGATTGAACCCGATGCCGACGCTTTTCGGTGCGCTAATTCCGCTAGCCGCACTAAAGCAGATTCGGAAATGGTGTAAGGAAAGCGCATAACTTCGAGGAAGCATCCCTCAGGGGCTAAAGCAAAACCACAATCGGTGTGTCCCAGCAGGGGCTAAAGCCCAAATGAAGTTCATGGGCGCGTCTTCGGCCCGGGACCCAGAGGGTACCCCGTCGTGCCCTTGTTACAAAGCTCCGACCGGTATACAGCCACTCTGGTTTTGCTCTAAAGCCCGCGTCTTCGGCGCCGTTTTCGGCACGAGTAAACTCGTGCCCTTGTTACAAGACCCTACACTATTTCCTAATCCGCGTTAGCTACGCTATCCCATCATGTAGTCTGGAAGAAAGCAGCCGAATCACGCCATCATGTCCCGTTCCCGCCGTTCCATTCGCACCGGAGGCCGCACCGGAGGCCAGCGTCACGACCGCCTGCTGGAGCTCATCGCGATCTACAAGTTTTTTCACGCCCTGTTGTTCTTTGCCATTGGCATCGGGGCGCATCGGCTGCTGCACAAAGATATCGCCGACCAGATTGAAATCCTTGCCCGCCATCTCCGCTTCAATCCGGAGTCGCGGCTAGTGATCTTCGTCCTCGACAAGGCCTCTCTGATCAACGATCCGGTTCTTCGCCGCATTGGATTTGTCGCCTACTGCTACTCGGCGGTCACGCTGATCGAAGGCATCGGCCTTTATCTGGAAAAGGCGTGGGGCGAGTTCCTAACGCTGGCTATTACCGCCTCGTTTTTGCCGTGGGAGATCTTCGAGATCGTGCGGCGCGTCACGTGGATCCGCGTGGGATTGCTGACGATCAATATCCTCGTCTTCGTCTACCTGTTGCGGGTGATCGTCGATCGTGCCCGGCGCCGCGCGAAATCGCTCGTCGATTCGCCCAGTCCGCGGCGGGGCTGATCGGTCGCTATTGACGTTTCGTTGTCGCGCCCGCCGCCCTCGCCCTGCAGCAAGGAACCGGAGGGATTTTGCGAGAACAAAATCCCCCTTGGGAAATAGGTCGAGCAGAGCGACTATTGGTCTTTCTGGTGGAATGCGTTGTAGAATCCAAATCCAGCGGCGGCTGCGCCCGGCACGAAGAGAATCGTAGCAGCGATGTACCCTTTCGATTTGTCTGAAACCGAGTAGCCCCAGGCGCCGAGCGCCATAGCCCCAGCGCCGAAGACTCCCAGAACAAACCACCCCGGCCGGAAAGTGCGCTTTTGGCTCGTCGGCGGCGTCAGCGCCTGCGATTTCTGGGCGGCGTCGTCCATCATCGCCTTCAAGTCGGTGGGCATCTTTACGCTGGCCGTCTCTTCCGGCACACTGGGCGCATCCGGCAATGCGCGCACCTCCATCTTCGGATTGTCCGAAGCCATCGAGGGAGAATTCGCCGCTTGCGTGGAGAGATCAGCCGTCGCCGGAGTCGCGGCTTGCTGATTCTGGCTGGCAGTGGTGGGTTGCGCCTCTTCAGAGCCGCTGGGCATCGGGCCCTGCGCCTGACTCTGGCTTGCGGTGAAGAGAACGGCCAAAGCAAGCGCCCCTAGGCGAACCGGCAGGCTGCGGGACGCGATCGATGGGCGCGACTGGGTTGCGGGCGAAACGAGATACAGTGTCACTGGTGTGACCTCCTCTTTGGCTGGAATAGAAAGCCGAGAGCGCGGATCGGTCCCCCCGGAACCTTTCGAGCCGCGCTCCCATGGCGGCTTTCACTCACTAGTTGCGCAATCGCGGAGGAAATGGGCTCAACTTTTTTGGAGTTTTTGGCTCCCAAAAACAAGTGGACTTCAGGAAGCTGCATTCTGCGTTGACTCCCGGCCCCGCGTGACGCTATCTTCAGAGTCAGCAAGCAACCTCCCGGGAGACGTTCGCGTGCCGCAGCCGCCGGTTTCGGCCACTCTACTTCTGGATCGCTGGAGGAGCGGGGATCAGGATGCCCTGCAAGCTCTTATTCCTATCGTTTATAAGGAATTGCGCGGGGCTGCGCACCGCTGCTTGCGGGCCGAGCGTCCCGATCACACGCTCGAAAGCACGGAGCTGGTCCACGAGGTCTATCTCCGCCTGGCAGGTGACCGGCCACCGCAGATCGCGAACCGCGCCCATTTTGTGGCCATTGCGGCCAAACTGATGCGGCAGATTCTGGTCGACTATGCCCGCCGCCGCAGTGCCGCGAAGCGTGGGCCGCAGTACAAAGTGGAGCTGGACGAAAGCTTTTATCTCCCCCAACGGCAGAATGTCGATGTTGTGGAGCTGGACCATGCACTGGCCAGGCTTTCGCGCCGCGATGCGCAGCAGGAGAAGATCGTCGAGCTGCGCTTCTTCGGCGGCTTGACGGTGGAAGAGACCGCTGCCGCGCTGGAGATTTCTCCGGCCACCGTGAAGCGCGACTGGAACATGGCCAAAGCATGGCTCACGCGCGAAGTGGGGAGACGCCTGCGTGGAGAAAACCGGGCAGTGGGAGAAGATCAAGGAACTGTTTGACGCCGCGCTGGAGCGGAAATCGGAGGATCGCGCCGCTTTCCTGACCCAGGCCTGCGGCTCCGACGTCTCGCTGCGCGAGGAAATCGAATCGCTGCTCTCGGCCTACGCGCAGTCCGACGGCCTTTCCCGGCCGGCAATTCCCGCGGCCCAGGAATCGCAGCCGCTCGAGCCGATCGGCCCCTATCGCCTCATCCGCAAAATCGGCGAAGGCGGAATGGGCCAGGTGTGGCTCGCCGAACAATCCGAGCCCATTCGCCGCCAGGTCGCGCTCAAGCTGATTCGTTCCGGAGCCTTCGACGATGCGCTGCTGCGCCGCTTCCAGGCCGAGCGCCAGTCGTTGGCGCTGATGGAGCACCCCGCGATCGCCAAGGTCTTCGACGCGGGCGCCACGCCTGTCGGCCAACCCTACTTCGTGATGGAGTTCGTTCCCGGCGAGCCCATCACCAAATACTGCGATCGTAAGAAGCTGTCGATCCGGGAACGCCTGGAGCTTTTCATCAAAGTTTGCGAGGGTGTGCAGCACGCACATCAGAAGGCGATCATCCACCGCGACCTCAAGCCGGCCAATATTCTCGTCGTCGAGGTCGACGGCAAACCCGCGCCGCGCCTGATCGACTTTGGCCTGGCCAAGGCGGCCGCGGAGCTTCCCGGCGCGGGTGAGTCGGTTTTCACGGGCGTCTGGGGCATTGCCGGCACGCCCGGCTACATCAGCCCCGAGCAGGCTGGCGGCGGCGATATTGACACGCGCACCGACGTCTACTCGCTCGGCGTCGTCCTCTACGAAATCCTCACGGGAACGCTTCCCTTCGACACGGAAAAGTGGCGCAAACAGCCCCTCGACGAAGTGCTGCGCCAACTCCGCGAGCAGGATCCGCTGCGCCCCAGCGCGCGCCTGGCGTCGGATAAGCAGCTCGCCACGACGGCTGCTCCCTTGCGCGCCATCGAGCCGAAGCACCTCAAGAACCTGCTGCACGGCGATCTCGATTCCATCGCCGTGAAGGCGCTCGAAAGAGAGCGCGCGCGCCGCTACGGAACCGCCTCGGAGCTGGCCGCCGACATCGGCCGCTATCTCAACCACGAGCCGGTTCTCGCCCGGCCGGCCAGCGTGAGTTACCGAACCCGCAAGTATGTGCGCCGTCACCGCGTGGCTGTCGGCGTGGCGGCGGCGCTGGTCGTCCTGCTGGCAACGTTTGCCGTTCTCGAAGCCGTTCAGCTTCGCCGTATCATCCGGGAGCGCGACCGCGCCAACCGCATCACCGACTTCATGACCGGCATGTTCAAGGTCTCCGATCCTGGCGAAGCACGGGGCAATCAGGTGACGGCCCGCGAAATCCTCGACAAGGCCTCCTCGCAAATCGACTCCGGCCTCGCCCAGGATCGCGAGCTGCAAACGCAAATGATGATGGTGATGGGGCTGGTCTACGAGAACCTCGGTCTTTACCAACGCGCCGAGTTGCTCTACCGGAAGGCCGCCGACATTCGCCTGCGGCTGCGCGGCGCCGGGAACGATGACACGCTGAAGTCGCAGGCCGCGTTGGGATGGATCCTCTACCGGCTCGGCCGCTTTCGCGACTCCGAAAGTCTTCTGCGTAGCGTGCTCGACGTCCGCATGCGCCGCTATGGGGCAAAGAACGAGGACACCCTGGCGGCGATGAGCTACCTCGGAGTCGTGCTCAATGAGGAAGGCCATTCCGCCGAGGCGGAAACTCTCGAGCGCCAGGTCCTCGACACTCGCCGCCGCACCCTGGGAGAGAGCAATGCCGAAACGCTGACAACAATGAACCATCTCGCTCTGGCCCTGATGGGCGAAGGCAAATGGGCCGAGGCGGAGAGCCTCGACCGCCAGCAGCTCGCAGTCTTCCGCCGCATCGACGGCAACGATTCTCCACATGCGCTGATGGCGGCGGAGAATCTCGGCATCGTCCTCTACAGAGAAAGCCGCTTTGCCGAGGCGGAGGCCTTGGATCGCGATACCCTCGCCGCCAAGCGCCGAGTCCTCGGTCCCGATCACCCCGAAACGATCCGCACCATGAATACCCTGACAGCGGTGCTCACCGATGAGGGCAAGCTCGACGAGGCGCGGTCGCTCGAAGAGCAGGTGATCGCTGCCCGCACGCGCCTGCTGGGGCCCGACCACCCGCTCACGCTCTCAGCCATGAGCAACCTCTCGGAGATTCTCATGCGCCAGGGCAACCTGGCGCGCGCCGAGCAGCTCATCACGCAGGCCCACGCCGCTGAGGTTCGCGTGCTTGGTCCCAACAATCCGGCCACGGCGCTCAGCACCTACAATCTGGCAGGTGTCGAGTTGCGCGAGGGAAAGCGCGACGAGGCCCTGCGCCTCTTGCGCGACGCGGTCGACCATGGGCTAGCCGGCTGGGTCATCAAAGGCATGGGGAAGGACCCCGACCTGAAAGCCCTCCAGGGCGATCCCCGCTTCACGGCTCTGCTGGCCTACGCCGCCAGCCACGCCGCCTCAGCGAAAAAGTAGGAGACATGGGGCGGCCGAATCTGTTTGGTCGCCGGCCTTGATCGCATCTTCTCCTTTTGTTCCCCTATCACAAGCGAACCGGTCTGTCCAGCCCGAGAACCAGAGCAGTAAACACCATATCTTGTGGTTTTTGGATTTTTTTCTTCAATTAGTCGGCGTTCGCACCGAGGCCCTGGTTTTCCTGCGCCTTCCAGAGATTTTTCTCTTGGCGGAATGAGAGAACCGGGGTACTATCTTCCGAGATGGAAGAAATTGGAGTCAGATGGAGCTGAGTGGATTCGATTACTAACTGCTCCCTCAACCCAAGTTTACTCACTTTTTCTTCCTCGCAACGGCTTTCCGGGCGCCAGCCCTCGCGGGGAACCAGCTTGGCTAACCCTTGAGAGCCGTTTTGAACGACGGGCCGGCTCAACCGCGTTCAGGCGGAAACCGGTCAGGAAGAGATGGGCCGATCTACATGTTTCGTGGCAATCATCCGGCGAAAGTCGAAGAGAACGGGCGGCTCAAGCTGCCGGTTCCCTTCAAGCAGTTGTTGGATGCCGCGAATGTGGCCGACCTGTACGTAACCAGCGAGGATGGCGAGCGCGCCCAGGTTTGGCCGCTCGGAGAATGGGAAAAGATTGAGGCGCTACTGGCAAAGCACAGCGCCGTGAACGATGCAGTAACGAAATACCTCGATATGACCAGCTATTACGGCCAACAGGTAAAGATGGACGCCCAGGGGCGGATTATGCTGCCGCAAATCCTGCGCACCTCGGCCAAGCTGGAGGGCGACCTTGCGGTGATGGGCAAGATAACGCATCTCGAGGTGCTGAACCGCGCGCTCTTCGAGCAGAATCTCCCCGCCAAGTCTCTCACGGCGGACGATCGCAAGACGGTCGGCGGGATTCTGGCCAGGGAGTCCGCGTCGTAGGCCCCCCAGGGGGACACATGATGGGGCGGCAAGTCCGCCATGTGCCGGTTCTTTTTGAAGTCGCGATGGATTTTCTCAGCGTGCGGCCCGATGGGGCGTACGCCGACTGCACACTCGGCCTTGCCGGCCATGCCGAAGGCATCGCGCGGCGGCTGGGGCCGGCAGGCCGCTTGATTGGTTTCGACCGCGATCCCGAGGCGCTCGAACTGGCGCGCGCGCGGCTGGATCGGGTTCGAGCAGAAAAGGGAAGGGAAGCGCCGCAGGTCGAGTTGATCGGCGAGGCGTTCAGCCGGATCGGCGAACACGTTGCGCCGGCTTCGGTAGATGGCATTTTGGCTGATTTCGGGGTCAGCAGCCTGCAGTTGGACGAAGCGCGCAGAGGATTCAGTTTTCAGGCGGACGGCCCGGTCGACATGCGAATGGATACGCGGACGGGTCTGACCGCCGGTCAAGTGGTGAATGAGATGAGCGAGCGCGAGCTGGCAAATCTCATTTACGAATTTGGTGAGGAAAGGAGGTCTCGGAGAATCGCCAGAGCCATTGTGCGGGGGCGGCCGATTACATCCACGGCGCATTTAGCCCGGATCGTAGCTTCAGCCGCTCCGCCAATGAAACTCGGCGAGATTCACCCAGCAACACGGACGTTTCAGGCGCTGCGCATCCACGTCAATCGCGAGTTAGACGAAATCCGGGCATTGTTTGAGGCCGCACCCAGATTGCTTAAGCCCTCCGGCCGGTTTGTCGTCATCGCTTTTCATAGTTTGGAAGATCGTATTTGCAAGGACAGTTTTCGCGAAGGCGCGCGGCAGGGAATCTGGACGATCTTGACGAAGAAGCCGGTCACCGCCGGCGAAGAAGAGATCGAAAAGAATCCGCGCTCACGCAGCGCGAAATTGAGAGCAGCGGAAAGAACAGCTACTAGCTTCTAGCCGCTAGCTCCTAGCTCAGGAAGTGCAAAGACGGGCCGGTTCAACAGATACCGAAGTTGCGATGAAAAACTGAAAGTCAAGTAAGAAGCACGAAGTTCGATTGAATGCGACAGAGCTAGAAGCTAGAAGCTAGAAGTTAGTAGCTAGAAGCTAGCGGCTTGGGAGAACGAACATGGCGGCATTTGCAGCAACACTTGAAGGCGGCTTGGGATGGACGGCCCGTGTCGCAGAGCACAACGCCCAGCTGATGGCCACGCAGGCCGAGCGCAGGCGGCGCGTCCGCATGCCCGAGTACTTCGTCGCCAAGCACGTCGACAACTCGCGCCTTGTGAAGGCCGCCGACCCGGTGCGTATCCGCGAGATGCGCGTCTTTGCCGCCGCCGTTGCCGTGCTTTTCTCGCTGATCATGGTCTACGGCCTGCAACACTTCTACGCCATCGAGAGCAGCTATCGCGTAGAAAGCGAAAAGCAGGTGCTCGATCAGTTGCGCGAGGAGAATCGCCAATTGCGGCTCAGTGAGGCCGAGCTCTCGCAGCCGGTTCGCATCGATCGGATGGCCCGCCAGCTTGGCCTCGCCGAGCCTCAGGCGGGGCAGGTGGTGCATCCCAACGCTGCGTCGCCGGATACGGGTGCGCCGACGCTGGCGCAGGTCGCTCAGCCCTCCCCCAACGCACGCTGAGAAACAGCTTCTAGCTCTTAGCCATTAGCCCTTAGCGAAGAACCGCGAGAACAGATTGCACCACGAGGAACCGAATCTGAACTAACGTGGAGACGTCCGCCCGAGCAAAAAGAAGCTAACAGCTAAAAGCTAGCACCTAGGAGCTAGAAGCTGATGTCCTCGCCCGCTCACCCCATCCGCAGCCGCACCAGGCCTTCGCGCGGCGTTCCCTTTCAGCGCTCGCGCTTCATCGTCATTTGTCTCTTCTTCCTGTTCTGGGTTCTTGCCATCTCCGGGCAACTGTTTTGGCTGCAGATCGTCCGCCACAAGGATTTCGTGGAGCGCGCGCAGAAACAGCAGCAGCGCACCTTCGAAGTAGCGCCTCGCCGCGGCATTCTCTACGACCGCAACCTGCGCGAGCTGGCCATGACGGTTTTGGTCGACTCAATCTACGCCGATCCCAGCCAGATCGCCGACAAGCAGGCCGCGGCGCGTACTCTGGCCCTCCTCGTCCACATCGATCCTGAAGACGCCTTCACCACGCAACCCGAAATCGCTGCCCGTCTCAACGCCGGCCGCAACTTTGCCTGGATCGCGCGCCGCGTTACGTCTCAAGTCGCTGCCGCCGTTAAGGCCCTTAACCTGAGAGGCGTCTACTTCCAGAAAGAATTCCAGCGTTTCTATCCCGACAACGAGATCGCTGCGCAGGTGCTCGGCTACGTCGGCGTCGACGACAGCGGCCTTGGGGGCATCGAGGAAAAATTCGACTCCGGCCTCCGCGGTACGCCCGGCATCATGTATACCGCCCTCGACGCACACCGCAAAGTCCTGGGCTCCAGCGAGCGCGATCCTGCCCCCGGCCGCAATCTCATTCTCACCATCGACGAAAACATTCAGTTCATGGCGGAACGCGCTCTTGACCACGCGATGCAGAGAACGCAGGCCCTCAGCGGCACGGTCGTGGTGCAAGACGTACACACCGGCCAGATTCTCGCCCTCGCCATCCAGCCGACGTTCAATCCGAATCAGTTTCGCCGCGCCGCGCCCGCGATCCTCCGCGACCACGCAGTTAGCGACGTCTACGAACCGGGCTCTGTGTTCAAGCTGGTTACCTACTCCGCTGCAATGGATCGGAAAGTCGCCGCTCCGGGTGACATGATCGACTGCCAGGGCGGCAAGATCACGCTTGCCGGCCGCGTGATTCACGACAACCAAGGCGAGCATTTCGGTGTGATTCCGGTGCACAAGGCGCTGGAAGAATCAAGTAACGTCGCAGCCATCAAGCTGGCGCTCAACGTCGGCCCAAACCGGTTCTATCAATATATTCGTGACTTCGGCTTCGGCGCCCGCTCCGGCGTCGAGTTGCCTGGTGAAACGCGCGGCCTGTTGCGCCCTGTGAATCGCTGGAGACCCTCTTCCATTGGCTCTATCGCCATCGGCCAGGAAATTGCCGTCACGCCATTGCAGCTAGTGACCATGGTTTCGACGATTGCCAACGGCGGCGTGTACTTGCCGCCGCATGTCCTCATGCCGGATCAGCCAGGCACATCCACAAATCCCGCCCAAAGGTCTGTCCCACCGCCGGTGGCTGCCGCACGGCAGGTCGCGCAGGCGGCCGAAGCGCACGGCACCGTGCTTCCCAGCGATTTGCCCAATCCGCTCCCCCCCGGCGCGCATCGCGTCATCAGCACCCTGGCGGCGGCGGAGATGCGAAAGATGATGGAGGGAGTGGTCTTGTTCGGCACGGGCAAGCCGGCACAGCTCAACGGCTACTCGTCTGGAGGCAAAACCGGCACCGCGCAAAAAATTGACCCCGCAACGCACACCTATTCCAAGACCATGCGCATCGCCTCCTTCGCGGGCTTTGCGCCGGTCAACAATCCGGTCATTTCCGTCGCCATCGTCGTCGATTCGCCGCATGGCGATTACTACGG
>Ga0187784_10000392_pt1 | contig 32001 bp, 42 predicted proteins | sample 1015_SJ02_MP15_2_FD_132964 | JGI IMG/M metagenome (GOLD analysis project Ga0187784, IMG submission 132964) | Tropical peat soil microbial communities from peatlands in Department of Meta, Colombia - 1015_SJ02_MP15_20_MG | ecosystem: Environmental > Terrestrial > Soil > Wetlands > Peat | place... | reverse complement strand
TCTTCTGGCTCGGGCCGGGGTGGCTCAGCTGGTAGAGCGCCAGCCAGGCTTAAGGGACGAAACTCATAATCTGGAGAGCCATGGGCCCAGAAGCCGCGGGTTCGAACCCCGCCCCCGGCACCATGAACCATTGTTAATACCGTGTTGTTGGTTATCCGTCTGGGCGAACCAACATGTCTGCTGTTCAGGTGCTTCGTCGTTCCCCTGATCGCGTCCCTAAGGACCCGGAGTCCTTCTGGTTATCGAGGCTGGATTCGGATACCGTGCCCGTGGCTCGTTCCAACTTCCGCCGCTGGATGCGTTGGCTGCATACGAAACAGGGATGGGAGACGGCGACGCCTCGAGAGCTGCTGGTCCGTCAGCTGCAGTCGGAGGACCCCTATGAGGTGCTTGACCTCGTGCAGGAGTTCATTGGAACTTTGGTCGCGCGCAAGTCCAGCAAGGGAAAGACGCATTGGGCGGTAACCTCGTTCTTCCGACATAACCGATGCGCGCTACCCGTCGACCCTTCATTCAAGATTCGCGGCGACCGACCCCCCGTCGAAGGCCGACTCTCAGTCCCAGACATCATCGAAGCCTACCATGCAGCGACACTTCGGTACCGCAGCATCATACTCTTCCAGTGGCAGTCGATGCTAGACAACTCCCGTCTAATCTGGATGAACCAAAACCGAAGCGACGAAGTGGTCCGACAACTCCAGCAGGGCACACACCCCGTTCAAATCAACATGCCCGGCCGCAAAGAGAACGAAAACGACACACGCGGCCGATTCTACACGTTCATCGGCAAAGACGCCGCCGACGCACTCGTGAAATACTTCGATGAAGAACGAGGCTGGCCAAAACCGGGGGAACCCATCTGGATTCAGTCCAACCGGAAACCTTTACACAAACCAACTATGGAGGCGACCTGGCTACGCCTATTCAGAAGAATAGGAAAAGTGCCTCGACAGAAAGGGCCGCTGGGTAGCAGATACGGTTTCAACCAACACGAGATCAGAGACGTAGCAACAAGCTACCTTCACGTGAACGCAAAAGCAGACGGCCTCGACATGGACTGCATCCACCTATGGTGCGGCCAAGTCGGTCAAATCGACCCACTCCGATACGACAAATTCTACCAGAACAGACCCTACGTCAGTGAACAGTACCAGATTGCCGAGAAGTACTTGAACATCATTAGCAACCCAGCCGCAACACACCAAGCCGACGAACTCTCAAAAAAGAACCGGGAGCTAACGAAACGCATCGAACAACTCGAAGCCAAATACGAAACTCTCATCACGAAAAAAATAAGAGAAAGCTGATTCGCGAAAAACAATCAAGACTCAATCAGACGCATAATTTCCTAGCGTCCTAAATAAACGGCAAAAGTATGACGGCAGCGCTTTTTCATCTAGCTACCGTTCCCCATCTGTATCTCTTTCCTAGCTTCAGGCGGTTACATCCACTGTTAGGAGATCATGTCCGTGCTTGCGCTTGTAGTGGGCCGCGTGCGCTCTTGCTTCTTCCAAGTTCGGATTCCGACCATCATAGAGGAATAACATGTAGGCGTACTGTTCGTCAGGATTCAACTTGTTCAAATCCAGAACCCGAGCCATCATCTCTTTAACGCCGTAGATGCTGGCAAGTCTGATCAATGCCGTGGATGCTACTATGGGCATGTCCTTGGGATCAACCCTGTAAGTATCACGTATAGAGGTAATGAGGCCCTCATGCTTCCGGCAGAACGTTTCGTATCTCCCATGGCTGTTCCTTAAATCTCGCATTAGCCTTGAAAATTTCGCCCAATCCTTCCGTCTTTCCTCCGGGCGAGTTAATAAGCGATCTATCTCAACGTCCAAGTGCGGATTTCTAGCCATCCCATATGAGACACGGTGGCTCCTGCCCTTGTAACCTTTGAGGACAGATCGAGTGAGGCATTTCTTTGAAACTAGAAACCTGCAAGTCGCAGACAAAGTATGGGGATCAAGACCCGTTTGCTCAAGCAGCTCCCACCGCCTTAGCTCTTGGTTCGGCGAATTTCTAACTGCCGCGACGACCTTGTTTCGAGATAGGTAAGTGGGTCTATCGACCCAGCGACTTTTCAAAATGTGAACCTTGCTTTCGATGGTCTATTCATTCACTCTACTTAAGCAATAGGGCGTGTGTGGACAAATGGATGCAAAACGCACAACCATCACAATTCAGCGAGACACCTACGACGCTTTGAAGCAACTCGGCCACACCGGCGACAGCTTCGACTCGGTTCTCAGAAAATTGCTCAAGCTACCGGAGAGACAGCACCATGCCTGAGGAGTCATTCACCGTCAAGGATCTCGGTCCCACGATCGCGAAGATTCTGGGCTTAAAGGATGGAGACATTGTGGAAATCGCTCGCAATAAGCTGGACGCGAACGAGTTGAAGATCATCAAACTTCCAAGAGGCTGAGTAGAATGTATTTAGCTTTTGCAAACGCATTCTGTCTGCTCGGTCTAGCCGCTATGTTGGGCGCAGTTTTGAGATGTCCAGCCTGCGGTCACCCTTTGGGCATATCGCTTACGTTAGAGACGGACTACTCGAAAACAAAACGAATGTTGGACCAAAAGGCAGGGCCTGATCCAACGAATGAGCAACTGGCCGATCTGAAATGGCGACAGTCACAGAAGCGAGAGACCCTCGGGAGTCTCCTAGTTACTGCAACCCTTCTTGAGACACCAGCCGCCCGGTCACTGTATGAGAGGCTGAAGGCGTCACCGAATCTCGTCTGGAAGTGTGGTGGCACCACGTACAAGCTGTGGCGAACAGGCGACGGTGCCGAGTTGTTACAGCGCTGGGTCCCGCTCGAGGGGGTCTCTGAGTAAGAAAAGTCGTGGCCCGGAACGCTGGGAACGCCGAACCCAAACGGAGAAACGCTGGCAATGAAAGCCCGAAATAAATCTACCCATGATTCTGGGGTCTTCAAGTTATCCCTGCTCTACCTGCATCGCTTGAAGAAGACGCGGCCAGCTCAAACTCAACAACTCATCTGAGCGTGAAGAGTAGCAGAGGAATTCGATAAATGGGCCCTCGCGTTGTCAGGTTCTGCCCCAAATGTAAGGCGATTCAGAAAGAACGCGCCGAACTCAACCAGTGTGAATACTGTAAGATTCCTCTCGAAGAAGTTGAAACTACAGAAGAAGGAAAGATTGTAGGCATAGAAGGCAACACTGTCATCCAAGCATTATTTGATCACGCGCTGAAATCCGTACACCCTGCTATTGGCATAGTTGATAACATCGCTTACGTTGGCCTACAAGTGCCCTCACGCTTCGTAGACAAACAGAATAACCATACACGCGATTGTCTGTACTTCGTCACAAGTTCCCGCGAGCTCATTCCCGAAACGATGTTCGCAGCGAAAGGGTGGAAGCTGTCTAATAGACCAATTAAACTCCCAGAGCGATGGTCTCTCTTAGATGTCCAAGCCTTCATCGAAGGAACAGCACCACCGGTAGACCCCATTGTTGTCTTAGAACATGTTGAGGAAGCCTGGCACGAGTACTTGGAGTTTGAAGAGCAGGACGGATACCTCTACAATGCACTCTGGGACATAGGAACGCCCTTCGCGCACATCTTCACTTGTTACCCATACGACTACAAGGGTGGCTTGAGGGGAACAGCGAAGACTAAGGCACTGACTCTGTCCTCTTGTATCGCCTTCAACGCGATACCCAGCAACAACATGTCAAGCTCAGCCCTGTTTAGGTTAATTCAGAATGGCCGCTGCACACTTCAGATAGATGAAACAGAAAAACTACGCAATCCAGAAAGGGCCCAAGACCTTCGGACTCTCCTGCTTTCTGGTTACAAGAAAGGAATGCCGGCGTACCGTGTTGAGAAAACTGGCAAGGACCAGTTCGTACCCGAACCATTCGAAGTCTATGGCCCTAAACGAATTGCGAACATCTCAGGTTTAGAGGACGTTCTGGAAGACCGTTGCATCGTAGATTTCATGAAGAGAGGCATAACAAAAGCTGTAGACACTGAACTTGACATCGAAGATCCGAAATGGTCGAAAATTCGCTCTGAGCTATACTGTCTCTTCTTAGAACATTGGCATGAAGTCAAGCTAGAGTACGACAGACTCACAGAGCTTGGCCGTAGAGGTGAGCTGCGGGACTTCCTTGCTGGACAACTCTCAGGCGAGAAAGGACCCCTAGATCTCAGCAGGTTGACCGCCCGTGAACTTGAGATCTGGAAGCCCCTCATAGCTCTCGCGCTTTTCTTCGACTCGAAGAAAGCGGACGGGTCCTACACGGATAGACTTCTGCGATTCGCACACAAACGGATGAACGAGAAAGTCGCGGAAAACGTCGCGGAAACGGGTGAGATGATCGTAGTTCAAGTTTTGCTGGATCTGGTTACAATGCCTTCGTGGAAAGATGATTTCGTTCCTATCTCGCAAATACGTGAGAATGTCGCCTTCCGATTTGAGGATGAGCAGAAGTGGCTAACGAATAATTGGATTGGCCGCGCTCTTCGGCGTCTCAAATTCTTGGACAAGCGCCACCTAGGAACTCACCGAGAAATCAGAATTCAGAGAAATGTCGTAGTTGACTTGGCCGGAAGGTATGGAATAACCCCCAGCCATTCGCGAGCTCCAAAGGGCGCTGGCGAAAATGAGGGATACAAAGAAGAATAGAGGAGACATGATTAGCTCAACGACGGTTAGCGTTCGGCTCCAGCCAGACCCGCCCGCGATAAATTGTGACTCAATAGCGTAAGTCAGCGCGACCGCTCCAATCATTGTGGAAAACAACGTTCCACGCAGACTCGTCACTCCAACGATGTGAAGCCTTCCGAGCATGTTGAGAGGAGGCAAACGATGCGTGTACCTTTGGATTCTTGAAAGGAAATACAAGTATGAAGCAAAGACCCAAAAAGATGAACCGATGAGCATATAAAGAAAGAAGACTTGCGCGATTGAACCCGCAATGATTGGGCTCTTGTACTTGAAAAGTCCGCCGAATCCCTCCAATACTTGGCGATAGGCCACTAGGGAGGACAGTGTTCCGAAGAACAATCCCGCGAGGAAGCATGGACGACCAAGAATAGTTTCAGCAAGTTTGGTGTACAGCGCTTGCTTCTCACCCTTTTCCAAGCCAAATATTTCTCCTAGATCCTTCAAGGTGCTTCTGATCTGTTCGCCGTAGTCAGATAGAAAGAACAAGAGCAAACCTGTCAAAATCGCCCATGTCAATGCGAATAGAATGTCTGCGCCTGACTGATAGAGTGGGTCCTGCATCCCTGTAGGTTCGAAAATGGGCACGAGCACAAGAGGATGCAACATCACACCAGTGACTGCCACTACGATCGCCCCCGCCGCCACCCGTTGGGACCGGGGTTTTGGCAGGAGTGACTCCACCCAGGTCTTCATGTTTGAGACTTGTTATGGTCAGCGTTTGAAGTTTGTCATGCAGGCTGGCTTTTCTTGGTTAGTGCGGCGAGCCCTTTGTGAATCAGTCCCGTTGTACCAACAGCTACCTAAGAGAGAGAAATTGGATAAGGGTCGCCCTAAGAATCATTAATCACGACAGCCAATGCTATTGGGCACTCCGAATTTTGAGAAGTTGGTCCTGCACATCGCCCATTGCGCCAAATAATTGCGCTAGGATACCCGCTATTAGGAAAATCGTATAGTAGAGTATGAAGTAGTCAGAGAATTGTATTCTGGACTGCACATAGTACGGATTGCCGACGGGTGCAATAGCCAATAGAATCTGATGGCCATATACAACGAACACGCCTACTATGGCTAAGTAAATCGTTACTATCAGCTTGAGCGCATCGTACCAAGTCGAGTACGTCACCTTCAAGCTTTCTATTCTTGCTCCTCTATCTATCCCCTCGTCCTTGACAAAACCGAAATCGAAAATCTTCCTCACATTATGAATGTACGTTCCCGTTGAAGAAAAAGTCGCAGTCACAAATGCTGCTTCCATCAACCCTGCGTGAGGAAACGCCATCAGGAACGTTGGACTAAAAATGAAAGCTAGGTCAAAAGGCGTCGTAAAGTTGGGAGAAGTAACGAGCGCTAAGGCCAATGGGACGATAAAGGCACAAACCGTTCGAGTCATCGGCAAGTCTAACCGAGCGTCTTTCACATGGATGAAACTGTGATTGATCCAGGTTAGTCTGTAAGTCAAATAAAGTTCAGGAACGCAGAATATGAGCACGAGATATCCAAGTGGATGCTTCGGGCCAAGGGAAAAAGAGTCCAAGAATGTGATTCCCCCGACGGCGAATCCAAACCCGATGGCGCTTGCCACGGAAAGCCCACAAGTATAGGAATCGCACTGTGGAAAGAGAGTTGCGAGTGCACGCCGATTGAGTTTTGTCATCACTAAGCTCGCATCACAGCAAGCCTCTCACTTTGAGTTCGAACATCTCAATGATAAGAGCAGCACACTTCATCTCATCTTCCGTGAGTTCGGCGCAGGCGTGCGAAAATGAAACTAGTAGATTCGCCAGCTTCTCGCGGTCAGGATTATTCATGCAAGACCACAATCATGTGAGGCTGGATACTGGCTTATCAATTCAGAGGTTGAACCCGAACTGATCTTCAAGCGGAACCACGGTATTTGAAACAAAAAAGCGTTCAAAGCCTCCTCTCAAAATTGGTCGTGCGTAGTTCGGAGGGATTTGGTGCAATTTTGAATCCGAATTTACTAGTAAGTTCTTAATCCGTAAATTACCCAGTTAGGGAGACGGCGGTGGAACGTTTGTCAAGTGTTGTCCGCTCTCTTCAGGGAATTGGATCAGTTTGGCGTGTCTGCTTTGCGACCTATTTGGGGGCAGGTTTCCTAGTGATCGGGGTGAACCATGGCTACTGGAATCAATATCTTGCTCCGAACATTCCCTTGCAAACGTCCTACATTACTTTCGCGTTTGGTTTAGAGGCGGGAGCCGCCGCGTGCTTTTTCACATTTCTCGCAGTACTGGTCTATGTCAGCATGATTGACAAACATGTGGAGCGAGAAAAGGCAGCCTCTGATTTGCTAGGGCTTGGGGTCGCGTTCATTGTCGCTGGAATCGGCTTCACTGAAGTATTGCTCGTCCCTGGGATGCTGGGCGTGTATAACGCTGGCTTCGTATTCTTCCTAAGCGCGATTGCTGGGTTGGCGGCATACCTTCATCTTCAGAAGAACGCCGACTCAAATGATAAACTCTCTCCGCAACTACGGCTTGTCGACCTTAAGTTTGAGCACTCTGAAACCTTGGAGTTGTTTAAGACCCTAGCCCAGACCGGCCTGATCCTAGTTACTGGCGTGATTTTGTACGCTCTTATTCCGAGGTATCAGGCAATCCAATATGCTCCGGGATCGCCGGCAAGTATAGCCCTCTTTAAAGGGACTTTCTTGACTCTTTTCGACATTGCGTATGGTGTTTATGGTTACGTCTTGTTCTGCATAGGCCCTGTATTCATAAGGCTTCAATTCATAAGAAACAAACTACGAGGAATAAGTGATAGGTCCAATCAGGCATCATCGCGGAAACAGAGACGTTCCAAAATGACCTTTCGAGCGGGGAATACTCTGCACTCAAGGTCTAGTCGTTACTTCTCGCTTTGACTTATTTGATGCGAAGTACTATTCGACTCGACTGCTGCGACCGGTGACTTGAACCTACCTGGTTGAATTCTTAGGATTCAGGAAAAATGAGTAAAGTGGCGGGTTCGGTGGGACGTGAACCTACCTAGTTGAATTTCGCGAATTCGGGAAAATTACATGTTTAGCAAATGTTACACGCAGAGACCAATTCTTCTTCGCCGCTCATGAGAGCGGTCCCTGTTTGGAGTTATTAATGAAGGTCATCGTAGTCTAGATGCTCGCAGGGGAATGGTTGGTTGAGTTCAGGTGAAAGGAGCCTGTATCCGGGAGTCAGGAAGGCACTGACGGATTATCTTCGGCAGGGCGACGACCAGATCGCAATCATGTTGGACATTACTGCTGACGGGTTTCCTCAGAGTTCGCAGGCGCTACTCCAAAGCAACGTACTCTATCTGCTAGACAGCAGGGACTTTCGTCCAGACTTGTTTGGACATATCGGCCCTGACTGCACTCAAGCGTATGGTCGCCGAGATTTCGTTCTGACCGTGGAGGTGAAGCTAGGTGCACCGGCACTCCGCGACTTGTTCCAGGCGAAGATGTATGGGGAACTCTACTGGGCTCCGGTTTCTCTGCTTGTCTGCACAGAGCAGCCCGAGGAACGTCTGCGTCGGCTGCTGAGCGAGCGGCTCGACTTGTTTGGTTACTGCGGAGGAAACTACCAGCTTTATCTCTGCAGATACTCGGAGTCAACTGGGACGATCGATTGGTGGCTTGACGGAAAGGGCCCGCGACTGAGGTAGGATGAGGTTGTTTACTCGGCGGCTGATCCGATACGTTCTGATGGATCGCCACTACAGTTGATCGAAGGAAACCGCAACTTTAACGCGAATTTCGCAGCGGACATTAGTGGATGGTTCCAGAATCCTGGCGGAAAATCAGCCAATCTGTCTCTGACTTTCACACCGAACCTTCTCACTGTGTCCGTTCCGTATCTTGAGATCGGATGCGCCTCGACCTGATCGGAGAGGTCAAAGCACATAGTTTGTTCCTTAAGGCACAGCTGCACTCCTCAGCTTCTTGATTAGAATGAGTTTCTCCGCATTGAAGATATTGTTGTATTGACTCGTTGCATAGACCAAAGCGTTGAGTTCTCTAGTCTGCCTGTAGAACTCACGGTACGTCAACCTGATACTGGATTTTCCATCGAAGAAGTCGATTGTCCGCCTACGTGGTGAAAGAACTATTGAACCGTGAGCTAATGCATTTCGAATCTCACGGACGAACCCGGTTGTCAATATATGCAATAGTGGATCCCTTCCTAGGTCACCTAGGTTTCGGTAAAGAGGTCTCTGACGATAATATTCGTAGTCTAGGTGCTGTTGTGTTCTGGTTATGTAGCGAACTCCCAAGATCAGCGAAATCTGCTTCTCATAGTACCCTGAAAGTTCAGAGTACATAGTCCTACAAGACTCGACAATTCGTCTGTCAATCCGGCCCGACCTTCGACCAAGGAATCTCAATCTTCCAGGTGTCCGCGTGAAGGACTGGACAAAGGGCAGAAAGTCAGCGGTCCCTTGCGCCTTTTTCACAAATGCATCGGCTGTTTGGGCCAAACCCGCGTGGAAGATTAGTTTCACAAGGCTTTGAATGGATTCCAAGTATTCGAGATACGCAGTTCCTGAAAAGTACCTGACAAGAAGCGACGACCGGTTAGATTGAAGTTGATCGATCATAAGGTCAAGAGGGTCTCGCCCTATCCTCGCTTTCAGGGTCGAACCAAATGATGCTTGTAGCAATTCATTCAACCCTTGCATGTTCCCAGCGTTCTCAGGCTTCGCTTCGAGGATGAGGTGCAATAGGTGCGTGATTTCGTCGACTACTTCATGCCGCCGCGCTGTGGGAAGAGTCGGGGGCGGCCGTTCGATTGCTAGTAAATCAAACACACTCGGTAGGATGTCTTTCTCGATCGCATCTAGGAAGTCAGATGCCATCTTTCTATCTACCGGGTGAGAATGCCCAACCTTGGCCAGACGATTGCATAAGTCCGATAGTGCCTTACCCTGCTTAGGTCTTCGAGGAGTCAACTGACCTTAATCCTAAGACCGGGCGTGCTCCGTTGGCTTCATCTTTGTCTTACTCTTCGTGCTTAACGCCTTCTACTCACTCTGTCTATTAGTTCATGAATTTCGGTAAGAAGATCCGTTGAGGTAACAACGATGGTATTTAGAGGCTCGCCACTATTTCGAATTAGGGTCAAATAAGTCGCCAGCAAAAGTAACTTAGTAACAGAACTCAGACCGGAAAACGGTTGGTTAAGCTTTGTCAAAGCAAGATTTGCCCACCCTTTTCGTGAGATTTTAACATAGAATTTCGAATTAGTCAGTCGACTTGGCGCAGAACCTAGTTATCATTCAAATTGATTCGCTGCTCAGGGTACGATCACGACCCTTCGTTTAACCATAGATATTCGAAGTCGAATTCCAATAGGCTTACGACCATATCTACTCGATCTGCGTTCTCTCTCACAAATCTTCGACCCAATGGCGTCAAACTCAGAATGAATCTATCTACTCTCTCAGACTTCATTTGATCACAAAATGTCGTTTATGCATGTGCCACTATGGGAAACTCAATATGAGGTCTAAGGTTTCAACATAGATCTGTAGCGCTCTCTGAAAATTGTACAGTGGTGCGACACCAGTTGTCTGGCCAGCTTTTCTCATCGCATAGGCATGCGCGAAATCATTGCCTATATCCTGAATGTCTGACGCGAGGGCATCTGTTGTAGGGGTTATTATTCCCTGAGCCTTGGCCCACGTAATCAGGTTTTCCAGATTAGCCCTAGGGGTTATCGTCTTTCCCTTCGCTGTTTTTGTGGGCAGTAAGTTTTTGAAAGCGTGTCCCGGCCCTATGCTCGACCACAACTTGTTAGCAGTGAGGTATCTAGACGTCAATTCTGCTTCAAGCGCTGTCCGGCAGAGAGGAGGAACAAGATCGCCTAACCCCAAAATATATGCATCATGGGCCTGCCACATGATCATCTGAAGCTCGATGTCAAAAATCTGACTAAGCTTACCATCGTGCGCCATAATCTGGGAGCCACGGGAATCACAAGCGAGTAGCCAATCTTCTGAGCTACCAGCTGAACTTAGGAAGTCGAATCGCTGGTAGAGTCCGTCTAGCAGAATAATGGCCATGGTCAGAGTAGGAGGACCGGAGCGATTTAACATGGTAGGAAGTGGCACCACTTTGACCATTTTCTATTCGTTTTCCCGCGTCTTCGCCGTAGGCAATAATATTGCGCGGGAACGCATGAACGGAGAGATCATGCAGTGATTTGCATGTCAGATACCGAACTGCAGGAAATAAGAGGTCTTCTTGAGAGAATTCAAGAGGAACAAGTGTTGTCGGGTCTCGATAGCGTGCTCTTGTTGCTGTTGCCGCTAACGACATTTCTGTTCAGTGTCACACCGATTCTACTGAGGTTGTCCCGATTTATTGCCTTCATGAGTGATCTTCTTGCCGTCCTGTTTGCGTCGGTCCTGATTGTACTAGTGATCGGGAAAGTGAAAGGAAGTGACTCGATTCGTATCGTCGCCTGGTTCATGTTCATTCTCTTCTCAGTTCTATTTGCAATCTTTTCTGTTTACAATGGAATTCTGGGAATCGTGATTGGGGGGCCGATCACCGTCTCCCCGCTCTTTCTTGGTTACTACATACTTGGTGAAGCTATTTCCACCGTTGGAGTCGCTTACCCTCCGATCGCTTGCATGAGAAGAACTATTGAAAGCCGCCTACCGACGAGGAGAGCGGAAATCGAACGAGCATACCACTTTCTGTGGAAGGACAAAATTGCAGACTACTATCTGATATTCATCATTGGAGGGTTTTCTTCCCTAATCTATTCAACGGCGTGGGGCGTGACGGGGGTCCCAACGTATCTACACGAACCGCTCAATATCGTGTCGTGGATTTGCGCTTTCGCTTTCTTTGCTCTGGTTATCATTCGCTGGATTTTGAAAAAGCGCTCGAATCGTCGTCGCGCAGCGCTTACGTTAAACCGGAGACTCAACCAACAACAAACCACAACCCACTAGCCAACAAGCTGTTGATGGCTCTTAGTCGTCGCGGACCAGCCTCAAAATCGCTAACTGTCAAACGACGAGGAAATCGATAATTCCTACAATTAGCATCGGATCGACTTTGGGCGACTTCAATTCCCTTAGCTCCGCGGGACTACAGTTCCACGCTCCTCAAAGCCCAAGCTAGGGGTTCCACTACTCCCACCGGCTTGAGACGCTGCGGCGGCGAGTTACTCTTTCCCAGTTTACCGATAGATGATACCGGAAAAATGGCGAAGTGTGCACAACGATTCTGACACAAATCTCTCAGCTCTGGCATTGCCCTTGTAAAAAGGGCTTTAGCGCTAGAGGTGCCGCACAGGTCGCTCTTCATTAGCAGAATTGCAACCGGTGTCCTGGTCTTCTTCCGCTCTTGGACCCCTTTCTTTTCTAGAAGAATTTGAAATGCAGCTTTGAACGCATTTTGGAGTTGGGCGGTCTTTATCCGATCCGCCTTAACTATCAGCGCCATATCAATGACGAGAAATACGATGTCACTTTGTATAACATAGTCAAAGTACTTGGTTTTGTGGAGCCAATGCTCGCTTGATGCATCGAACTCATGCATATGCTGACCAGCAAAGTCACCGATTTCTATTCGGTACACGCTCTTGAAGAACCCCGACCCCATCCTTACTATCGCTCGAAAGGGAAACAGCAAGAGGGGCGGAGTGGAAGGAAGCCACTTGCCTTCGGCCAGTCTTGAGAGATTCGAGTGAACCATTTCGACTGTCTCCGAACCATATTGAGAGAACGTCATGCCGCCGACGTGCCCAATCGATAGTTGGTTAAACAGCACCGTAACATAGACGGTTTTTCCAGCGGCCTGGGTGCCCAGCATCGATATGACCAGCGAAGTTGGATGTCTTCTGACCACGTAAAGAAATGGAAGCGTGGCAACCATCGCTGTAAGGAGGGTAGTGAGCACGGTAAGGGGGATCAAAAAAGGTAGCCGATATGAAACCACCGAGAACCAAAGAGACAAAACAAATAGGCCCACCATTGCTACCAATGTAACAAGCAGGATCGGAGTGATCGATGTAGTTTTCTTGGGCATGACGCTAAGCCTCAAGTTCGTAACGCGATCCAAGCCAGATTGTAGCGGGGACAACAATGAGTGCGGACCCCGTTGCCATCCATCTGATTGTTGAAATAGTGCCACTTTGCGACGAAAGGCCCGTTAGTTGGGCTAACAGACTCACGTTCGGAGCTGCTCCGGTTTGGATAGACGCCAAGACCGCGTTAATGGCATTTAACGCGTTGAGGTCGAACTGTGTCGTGATGTACAATGATACGCCGAAAAAGAGGAGAAAGACTACGAGAAACGCCGCGTAGACACTCGAAATGGATTGCGATAGCTCTCGATCATCAAGCTTACCAGAGGCTATAACAACCAAGATACACAGTGTCGCTACACTAAAGGAAAGATCGGAGGGGCTGATTAGGTCCCAAGTGCATTTCTGTAACACCATGAATCGCACGATGACACTTACGAAGAATAGGACCAACGGAGGCAGAACTTTTCTACACGTCCAAGCGATCGCACGTGGCGTACCTTTTACCTCCAGCGCATACCCCACGCTGCAAGGAATAAGGTTTACAATTTTGTCTTATCAAAAAATGCAGAATCTCAACTCCAAGGAAGGACGGAGCACTTTGTATCTGTTCCGTCCTCGTCACATCGAGGTTTGTTTCCGGACTTTTGCGATTCCGTTGTCTGAATGATTATTCCAATACCCCTTCGGAGCCACGAAGTGGGGGAAAGGTGCGTAGCACCGTGCGCACACCTTCCGGACGACTCCACTATTGTGCAGGCATAGTCAGGGAGAAGCTCTACTGTATATTTTGTTTTGCTCCACGTTGTCGTGGGGACTGCTATTATGCGGTGTTACTTGACCTCCATTGGTCCACTATCTGCAAGAATAGCATCGTCATGGCGTCTAGAATGGCGTGCGTTGTTCTAGGATTGACCTGTAGTTTGACCATGTGCTCACGTAACCTGATTGGTCGAGATGATTCTGGCAATTGAGCATCTATCTCCTTAATGGTCACATTGATGTCTTCACCAACGTGGGCTATGCTGTTGCCCGCGACACGAATTGAATCAGCGGCAGTTTCCTGGTAAGAATCAAACCAATCATGCCTTCTGGCCCACTTCACTAATCCTTTCAACGACTCTCGGCCCCCATAATCATCTCCACGCATTGCTTTCAGCGCGCAGATCATCTCTTCCAATGCATCACGTGATAAAAGAACCGCCGCCATATTACAAACGCACATATGGCACCGAATGGCCTCATTCAAAATGCGCGCCGTTGGCATGAATGCTGTCTTCGCAGCCTTTGCCTCGAAGCGACGTGAGACCGCCTGCAGTTTTGCATCAGTCGACCACGGACCACCACGCAACACAATCAACTTCTTGTCAGGACCTTCTCTTCTGGCAGGCATGTTTTCACTTGCATCTACCATCGCCATTACCAGAGAGAACTAAAACATGATGCGAAACCCACTGCGACTAATATTCGGAGCTTCTTTCGGTCAGTCCAGGTAACGCACAATACCTTAAGCACGTTCAGTGAAGATAGGACCGTGTAATCCCTTGCCGTTATGCCTTAAGTGCAAAGCCAGGCATGCGTCCAGTGCCAGGTTCTGTTCTTTTTGCGGCACTCCGACTGCTCCACGATTCCAAACCGATTGGCAAACCGTCAAGCGCGGATTCGACGCGATAGTGAATAACCCTGAGGAGGCAACGAAGTCAGGACGTAAATCGCAAATGTTCTGGCATAGCGCAGGCCAGGGAAACGTAACGCTCACAGGGGCCGAAGTGAAAGAATTTGGAGAAATCATTAGAGAACTCATGAAAGATGATTCGACGTTTAACGATTTTACGATGCAAGAGTTGGAAGGTCTAGCGCAGGACTCTATGCTGCAGATTCTGAAGAGAAGTCCTTCCCAAAGAAGAGATGAGATCGATAAGCAAATTCTAGTACTAAGAGGGCGTCTCAGGGGAGAGGTAAGGTCTGAGACTTTCGTAATCCCTATTGCCAATTTGAAACTGGAATGGAGACAGCTCAAGATAGGAAACGTGAAATTGTTTCAATTTACGGACAAACATGTAAAACGCTGGGAATCCATAATCTTTGATGCTTCGTCTCGCTATACTGTGGAGCAACGAAAGAAGCAGGGCGAATATATCCGCAAGAATGTGCTTGAGAAACTAAGAGGCATAATCTGTGCTGAGGTTGAGGTCAAGGGAAAGCATCGACGTGCATTAGAAGTCGCGTTGCAAGAAACCCGTAATGCGCTAAGTGCGTTAATGACTTTCTTTCCCGAGGATATCCGCAAACCTCCTATTGGCATACAGGGCGAAGTCTTACCGGTGGCTACCGAAGCCTCGCATAGATTCATACTATCGCGGTCATCAGACGCGAGCACGCATCTCAACTCTGAATTTGTTGGCTCACTCTATGAATTGGAGTTGGACAAGGAACGGGTTGAGTGGATGCTCAAACACGGGCTCAGAAACATATCGCGTCTCTTGGCCACACGCAAAATGAATTCGTTGGAAAGTAGGTTGAAGACAGCAATCTATTGGTTTGGCTCCGCCATGAATGTTCCAATTACCCGTTCACAGGAGGAAATGGACGTTAGAATCTCACTCGCAAGAAAGAGGAAAACTAGAGGAGAGAAAGGCTTTGAAAACTTCGAATTCCCTGAAATTGCTGAACGTCTCTTCAAATTGATGATGGCCTTGGAGTCTTTAGTCATACTAGACGACAGAGAACAGATTGTCGTAAATCTAGCTGAGAGAACTGCCTTCTTGATAGCCGAAAAGCTGAGCGACCGTATTTATGTGAACCATCGAATCAAAGAATTATATCGTCTTCGTTCACGCGTCATTCACCACGGACGTATCGAGATAACGTACAGCGAACTTCATTGGTTGTGTTACGTCGTACAAGCAGCAATTTTACGGCTAGTTATTGACGGAAAGCGACTAGGAATAACTAATGATGACAAATTCAGAAATTGGCTAGTCACCAAGAAATTTTCCTGACCACAAGGTAAGCCACTAGATGCCCAGCGTGAAAGGGACTAAAGAAAACCATAGAAGTCGATGGCAGGTAGGACAGAAGACCTAGCTAGGATCCAAGCGAGTACTACTCTTTAGCTTTCACCAAGTTTGTCGACGATTCAGGGGGAGTGGAAATGACGATTTATGGGTGATGGCTCATAAATCTCTAAAGCCCACACAATTCCTTCCATGATCAATAGGATGAGAACATGTCTCTTCTGACAGAGGCACAAAGGCTCTATGATCAATACTATGACAGAATCCGTGCCATGTCTCCTGACTTTGCCGATGAACTGCTTAGAGAAGCACTTAAGTGCTATTCGGTTGAGGCTCACACAACCGCATGCATCGCATGCAGAGTGGCGGTGGAGGAAGAGCTCAAAGAAATCTACGAACTCGTCGGCAGTCTCGGCGACCGCTCAGCCTGGCAATTTGTAGAATCGATGCAGCTCGAGTCGCTCAAATTATGGGCGATGGCAGTTGGAATCATTACTGGTACGCAAATGTCCACGATCGAGCATATCCAAGGCAGAGGTAATCGCTCTGCTCATGGGCCCACGAGCGATATGCAGCGCCAGATGCGCAATAGAACTCTTCAAGATTTGGCCAATCCTCTGGAGATATGGGCTGACCGACAAGACGCACAAACACAAATACAGTCGACCGCCAGGATATTGCGAAAACTAAAACAAAAGAAAGAACAGATACGACAAGAGCAGCGTATCCGTTGAGGTCATCGAGGGTGTGAATCGTTAGTCAAGTCGAGGTCGCTAAGTTGAAGGACGTATCTGCCCAAGCTCAAGGAAGATATAGCTCAATCGCTCTGAGTTTTCTCGCCTCAAACTCGCCGTCTTTTTCTGAATTTAGAGCACTCTCCCTATAGGCGTCTCATCGGTCGTCGGACGACCGCGTGTAGCCTATGGTAGAAATCAGTGATCTCAACCACAAAGACCTGATTGCGTTAGCAATTTTCCTTGGTACACCCGGGGTCGCGGCGATCTGTAAGAAACTGAACGGGTTGGGGATAGCGATCAGCGAAAGCACCGTTCGCGCAAGACTCTCCGAGATGCTGCATGAGGGAACCGTGTTTCAGTTGCTGCGACAAAAACCCTCTGGGTTCGCTCTCACCGTTAAGGGCGAGAGCCAAGTAGTCGACGTAACCGTGCAGCTGACGGATGAGCAACTAGGGATGCTGGCGTGAATTCATGGGCGGCACCCACTGCGTACGCGAACTCCACATTGACCCGGCGCGGATGCGTCGGGCCGTGAAGCGCCTGTACGAACGAGGTCTGATCAGTTTCCGAGACGCATCGGATCTAATGTGTTGCGTGTACTTCTGGAACGAAAACGCCGGAAAAGTGTTCGCCAAATGACCCGTCTCTGCGCCGATGCTCGACTACCTGCCTCAGGCGGTTAAGCGGTGGATCTCGGAAAGTAAATTTCCGACGCTACGTAGCGTCCTTCGGTCGGCCCCCGGCAAGCTGTTCCTGAATATCGTCTAACTTCCGTAGGAGCAATTCATCGTAGTACATCGATGCCTTGAGGAGTTCGCCGATTGATTTGAGCAATACGATATTCCACATGGTACGGTCATCTGTCAACGCAAATCCTATGGTGGCGAATCTTGAGCGCTTAACGCCCTGTTCGTAATTGTTTAGGATATTGCCGATCATATGTTTCAATCGGGTGTCGTCATCGATGATTGGGCCGGGTTGATCCTTCATTTGTTCCTGAACCAGCTTCTCTAGTTCGGAGCGAATCTGGTCGTAGCATTCTTGACAGATTTGTTTGCCCTTGAACTCGCCAACGTTGGGCGTGTAAACCTTTGCACGGGATACTCCAAGCCCTGCCGCTTTGATCTCCTTCCCACACTTAGCGCATGAAACCATGCCTGTTCCGCTCGTTGCTGTTGTAATGCGACACGCAGAGTTCCTTTTCTTGAGAAGAAGCCTGTTTTGTTACCCTAGAGTGTGAGACAGAGTAACAATTGTAGCGATAGCGCTACTTAACTTGCGTAAGCGCTTGCAATTCCATTTCCCGTACCCGCTAATACTGAGTTAACGGACTTCGCATGGACATCATCGGCCTGCTCGCCCTAGGAGGCACGAGGAAAATACTCGCCAGTCTGGATAAGGCTGGGAGGATGCAGTACTCCCAAATCGTGAAGGTTGTCGGTTATTCAACGACCGCGACTCGCTCTCTGAAGGCTATGGAAAAATTTGGCATTGTCAAACGGGAAGTGTTGAACGAGCCCTACAGGCCCGTAGCCTACTCATTGACGGACAAAGGGAAGAAACTCGCAGTTATTCTGAAAGAGCTTGAGAACCTGTAACTGAGAAAATTTCGTCTACCTCTTACAACCTAAGTGCGGCGCAAGTTGGATTTAGGCCAATAGAGAGTTCCTTGATCCGCATCCAAGTCAGCGCGGAAACCGACATCTAACTGTTGACATTTGACCTGTACGCGAATGGGTGAATCGTTTCTTACGCGTTAATTGAGGTGACGTCAAATTGCCATCCAGTGTAGGGCTGGGAGTAGGCGTAGAAGTAGTTGGTTGTTGTCTCAAGAGTCCAGGCTGTTCCATCCGAGAACTGTACCTCCACGATGGCGTGGTTTGCCTGAGTTAGGGCGTTGCGATTCGAAACCAGAGTTCCGTTCTGGTCAAGTTCGACATACCATATGGAGACCCTAAACCCGTAATTTGCTTGATTATCTCCCGCCATCAGCATACTCGCCATCAGTATAGTAGTATCAGCACAAACTCCTCTACCTTCCGTTAGTGTCTCAGCGGGAAATTGGTATGGTGCCTCGCCTAGGTCCTTCCCATACGTGACGATCTGATTCTTTACATTATCAACTTCCCTAACGAAATCCTCAGCCGTTCTTCCTTCCGTTAGCATTGAAGTAATGTTGGCGAAGAAAGACGGCTGAATGTATGGCCTCATATCGTCAGTCCTAACAGAATCGCCACTGGAAGTCTTCAGGGTTAGGGTCCGTATCGGCTTCGGTTCCGAGACATAGTATCGGAACGTGTCTATGGGCATCTGCCAGGTTATCATGTCACCCTTGAGGTCGTAGAAGGTCCAAGTGATCGTTCCCTTAGATATGGAGGCATAGGGGGGAACAAGTGCAACTCGTCGAAGCTGGACATAGCTCTGAAATTGGAAGGCATTAAGTGCTAGACTCAGAAACAAAACTACGGCAACTACATATCGAGCCTTGTTGCCCAAGTGTCAGCACCTAGACAAGTTGACGCGAGTACTTCCTCGCAGAAGTTGCTCAATAGAGCTGCCTGCTTAAGCGATTGCTCGTTATCATTAGGCGAACAAAATTTGTCACTCTGCCTTGGAAACTTTGGGAACATTAGGGTTTTCCGAAAACATGATTCAATCTAACGTAAAGTGAAGCGTTTGGTCTCGGCTCGATCGCTCCTAGCAGCGGGGTTAGCGATTATTGCGATCATCTCTTTAGCTACAATCGTAGTCGTGCAGCAGATAGCCCTGCAAAGAGGTTTCGAGGGAGCGTCTGCAGCTCTCATGGAGAATGAATCTCACGTTTCGACATCAATGGGGCCGACCATTTCCATAACCTACTACGGCTATACTTTCACAGAATTTAGTGACTGCAAGCCCGATGCTGGGTCCATTTTTCTTGATCTGTGGATTTCTATTGATAATCAGGGCTATGATAACGTTCCAACTGCTTCGACTAACTTTGGAAATTCCTACCCATACTACTTCTATTTGGACATTGGCAATCAGCAATACAACGGTTTTCCTCTCTCATGTCAATCGAGCAACCAGCGTTTGCCGATCACCAACGTCGTAAATGGTCTTACTGTGTCAGGATACCTAGCCTTCGAAATTCCAGCTAACTTCGGTTCCTACACTCTGATCTATCAACCCCCAGCTGGAAATTACAACGTGCAATACGTCGATGAAGGATACACGACGGGAACTGTCACCTCGGAAAACACGTAAGCGGTATGCAGTTAACTATCTGTCATTACAAATGCGTACTGAGCAAAACACCCGCGTATACTTGGCAAAGACAAAAGCCAGGGCTCGGCTTGGATTTGAAGAAGGAATATCCGACTCTGGTCAAACACTTCGGCTTGACTTGGCTCGAAGCCGAAGAGCATTCCAATCATGTCTTATGGATGCGCTGGAATCTAAGCAACCGGTTGCATTTCCTAGAACGATGGGAAAGTACGCTGGCCATTTTAGACCGCAAGGGCCTTGTTAAACCCAAGATAGTCCAAATGATGAAGAACCCGGGTCAATTTCTGGACACGATCGCACAGGTTAAGGTTGCGGCTGAGCTCGTGATAAGAGGATTCAGGATTGAGCTTGAGGCAAATAAGTCAGGCAGAACGCCGGACATCTTCTTGATTCAGGAGGCTGTCTGTATTGAGGTCAAGAATCTACACCTCGACCCAAGGCTAGTTGAGCAAACGCTTTCTGGCGAGAATAGGGTTGTAGAGATGAGAGATCGGCTTCCGTCGGCTGTTGAAGAGAAGTATGTCCAGCTTCCCGAAGGCTATCGAAACATACTCATATTATTAGCTGCAGCCGATGTGCAATTTGATGAATTCCAAGACTTCTTCATCGATATTCCGGTAACACTTCGGAAAGGTCAGCCACTTCGGTTTTGTCCATGGTGAGTTCGAGATTGATTACAACCTCACCATTCGGAATTCCTGCGTAGATTACTCCTGTCGATCCTCCGCGTTTTGCAATATATTCCCCCTGTGATGAGCCAATGAGATCGTTTGCAAACATGATTGCATCCAGCACATTGGATTTGCCGGCTTCATTTCTACCTATGAGTATCGCAAGCTCGGAATCCGGCTCAAGTGTGAGATCGCGTAAACTCTTGAAGTTCTCCACATGCAATCTGGTCAGTTTCATGCAAGCGCACGGTCCACAGAAGTATCTTTAGAGTTAATCACGAGACTGATATGGATGGTTAGGCAAGAGCACCTCGTACGTCTTCGCTACATTACAGTGAGGCGATGACAAAAGGCAGTTTATTTGAGCGATTGCAGATTGCAAGACTCCCGAAGTCGCCCGCACGGGAGTTTTAGGACATAACAATCAGGTTGCGATTCTCCAAAACTCAAGTACGCAGGCGTAAGTTTAGAAAACTCATCTTGGCAAATGCAGAGCGACGAGCCGCACTTCCAAGGAAAACTCAATTGCACAAATCACGTGCGCGCGTACCGAACTTCATGATCCGCACGGTCGACGCTGGACGCAGACATTGGAACAAGGCGATGATTGCAGTTGCATTGATTACGCTGATATGGGGCGCTTGGAATCTCCCCTTTCTTCCGCTTCCAAACGATTACAACCATTTCCCTGAGCCAGTCTTTTCAACAGCCCTCACGAATTTGTCACCATACTTTTCGGACAATGTCTCCGTCAATGTGGCTCTCAGAGCTCACGGCCCTGAAGTGGCAGTCGGAATCCCGATGGACTTGCTCATCTACTTTGAAATGGAACCCTTGAAATGTGCAACATCAGTCACTGCAATTCCCGATAATGCTCTCGCCTACAATAGCAGTTTACAGCGCTTGATCTACAAATATGCCAGTGTTCTCATCACACTTCAGAACGGCTACTGGGAAGGAGAAGTGTGGGTCGAATACTTCGTGGCCGGTACCTTCGGAGTAACATTCCTATTCTATTATGGCGGAGCGATTGCCGCGCGCATTCATAGCGGGCCATTCTATACCATAGGTTCGGAAGATTTGATCGCGGCAAAGTATAACGGAGCGCTCACAACCAGCTTGAGTCTGTTCGTTTTAATGTTCGCGGCGCTTGAAGTAAGATCGCGACCCACGAACGAGAAGAGGAAGAGGGCTTAACCCAGCAAACTTTTTGTAGTAACTATGGAATTCCTAAAGTCCGTTGAAGCTAAGTGGAATGAATTGAGTTTGGCAAGTAGAAACAATAAGACCGCGGTCACCGTCATTTGCATTCTCCTCTTGGTTTTAGTCTTGTCGTGGTTAACCTTGGCGTCCGGGTCAACTGGCCCAAGCCAAACGAGTAACTGCGGAGCAATGGCAGTGCCTACGCCTCCGTTACAGTTGATTCCGATAGGGACGACGACTACTAACGGTTCAGTCATTACGATATGTTCGACTAGCACTCTACCCCCATCCACCCCCGCCCGCCCAGCCTGCCTGATCGCCACAGCCACATACGGCTCACAGATGGCGCCAGAAGTCCAATTACTACGTAACTTCCGAGACCACTCGATCATGGACACACGTGCCGGTTCAAGTTTCATGATACTCTTCAACGCCTGGTACTACTCATTCAGCCCCGGCGTAGCCGCGTACTTATCCACGCATTTCGTGGAGCGGTCGATCATGAAAATTATGCTTTACCCGCTCGTGGGTATCCTCGACCTAACGTCGAACCTCTACAATGCAACCTCAACATACCCCGAAGTCGCAATTCTACTCTCAGGTCTACTGGCGAGCTGCCTAATCGGCGCGTTCTATCTAGGTCTGCCACTCAGCCTCTTGCGTACTCGAGCCCAAAAACTTCGACGTTTGACCCTAGCAGAGAGACCCCTGGCCCTCATCCTCACAACAGGAGTTGGCCTGCTCGCTGTCGGAGAAATCTTGATCTCACCAATGCTACTAATCGCAAGCTCCGCGACAATCGTCCTCTCCAGCCTCACTCTGGCTGCGTTGATAACCTCTAGAAAAATCGTCGAAAGACGCTGACAAGCTTTTCAGCGGTTGCGAAGACCCAACCTATGACACCGCCATATACGGCAAATTATATACTGGTAACCCGCGGAAATCAAGGGGCATGGGAAAGGTCATTGTTGAATGCTGCGATTACCGATTCCAGTTTGATGTGAGAGGAACCGCGGTAATTTTCGAAGCCGTCCGCTTGGATGAAGCGCCCGTCACCAACAGTGATGCCGAAGGGATCAAGGGATGCTTCAACGATTTGGGAAAATGGGAGACAGCGTTGAACGGGCTCTCGGAACTGATAAACGGACTGGGGTTCTCAAAAACCACGACTAAGCTCAAGACCTCAACTATGGTTGCGTACACGATAAACGAGATCAAAGTGGATTCCCCCGATGGGATCGGGAAAGGTTCGATCTATCTAACGGCAGAGGAACCGACTTGGACGCGATTCGGTATAAAGTGCTTGTCGCGTGATGCGACGAGTACCTTCTCCCGTCTGCGAAACTTTCTGAAGACTAGTGTAGCCTCTGCCATGATTACTAGGTCTCTCTCATCTGGAAACCCTTTGTAGATTATTCCGTGAGCTGGGATGGTCTTCACAATGATGTCGGTGAGATCACTTCTAAGAGCGCTGTCCTTAACCAAACTGGGAATAGGAGGCTGAACATAACGTAGCGTCTTCGGCATCATTTTCTTGAAGAATGGTCGTAACTCGTGGTCTAGTACCCATTGTCGATCATATCGTCGTATTGGTAGTCTCTGCGACGTTTCTTCTATCATCAAATCCATTTTGTAGAGGCATTCCATCGTAATTATGTGCTGAAGGGTCATTACCCTATGACGGACTACCAGACTAGGGAAGGTGCTCTGCGCGATAACCTGTCCTACTGCTTTATCTAATGTGTTCTTTGCTTCATCTTCAATTGTTTTGGTTATGATACCTACATCAAGATGAACGGCGCTTAACCTACGAAGAACATCGAAAAGGGCCGAGCATACGCGTACAGCCCTATGGCTCACTTCATATGTTCCGTTTTCGTCCGTGTGCCGCCAGAAAATTGAGGCGCTTATGAGAACGGAGGTTTCAACTACTACTTTCATTCAGGGAACCAGATTCGTTCCCGCTTGGTTCTTCCTCACTATCAGCGTCTATCTGCGTTTCGATAGATTCCCCTAGCTTCTTGGTGAAATTGCTAATTTCGGCAGGGGTTATCTGCAATTCCTTGAACTGAGTAGCAGCATCTTCTGAGAATTCAGCTTGCTTTGCCTTCTTGTATAGCATTAGTGACAAATCTTTGAGGGTTCTTCTCTCTGGAACTTCGCCAGATTTCATGTAAACATCGACATAATGGGAAAGATTGAACATAGTCTCGCACACTGTAAGAGCTCGACCTGCCGTCGTTGGGTTCTCATGTTTTTGCGAAGCATTAGCTAGTTTAACTTTCATAGCTTTGGCCGTAATGTGCATATTTCTAACTGCCCCAAACAAGGAACGTTGGTCGTCTAGCGTAAGTCTCGTAGAATTGAGAATTCTAAGCTCGTCGCCGTAAGCTGTTCGAGATAGTTCATCAAATACTTCCAGTTTCGAAGTTTCAATGACTCCGCTCTTCACGAACTGATGAAGAATCGTCTCAATACCCTTGATTCGATCAGTATAGGTTAACAACTACTAGACCACATTACAGCCAATTTTGCCATGATTTTGTATGTAATTTGAGCGGCTTTAAGGCTGTTGTATTGACTGAAAGTAATTGACTGACTTGAAGAAGCATTGGTCACGACCTTCTATTCGATCCCGCATGAGGCAGATTGCCGTTCCCTATTAGGGATTGTGAGAAACCGACGAACGTCAAACTGAATCTTTTGTAACCTAGACGCGCAAACTGGTAAGTTCAAACTTAGTTGAACGATCACTAATCGTAGAATCGCCAACTGCCATTACATTTAATGGAAAAAAGTAACTCATCTTTTTTTCATTTGGCTGGCATTCTGTATCAAAGTCATCCACCTGTTCTCTCCTTTCACTTCAATGCCTGCTGCTTCACTTGGCGTTCTTCCGTTTAGCGCTTCATGCGGTCGGATGTAGTTGTGGTAGATTTGCATACCTGAAAGAATCTCAGTATCAGGTTTTTCGAGTGTTCGCATAACCTTCTCCCTTTGGCGAAGCTCCCCATTCATTCTCTCCATCTTGTTGTTGTGTCGCTCTCCGTTGAATGCGATTTCTCGGATATGCTCGGTTCTGTTTGCGATTTTATTGGCTCGCCATTCTTTTTCGTATGCTTCATGAAAGTTCGGTGCACCATCCGTAATCAATGTCTTAGGGTTCTTCTCGGCAACTTCTTTTCCTTTCTGAAATAGGGGTCTTAGGTCGGCCGTGTACTTTGTGTCAGCGACTTCTTGGGCTATCCAGAAACGGGTTTGATCGTCCATTAGGGCGTAGAGATACTTCATGTTTCCTTTGACCTTGAGAAATAGTTCGTCGGCTCTCCAAGTGTCTGATACGTTCGGTGTGATCTTGTCTAGATATTTCTCCATTAGAGCCGTGTACTTGTTTATCCAATTCAGAACCGTTCGGTAACTCACTTCAACGCCAATCAGCCGTAGCGATCTAGCCGTATTCCGTAGCGATTCGCCGCTAAAGTACAGTTGCATGGCCATTGTGATTCCTTGCGGATTATGCTTCATCCGTTCAAAGCCTAGGTTCACGCTGAATGTGCGTTGGCAACTAACACACAGGAACCGTTGAATGTCTCCGTATTGGTTGTGGCGTAACCCGAACTTCTTCAGGGTCGTTCCGTGGCAGAATAGGCATGTTGTTACCTCTACTGGTTTGATGATGATGTTCTCTCGAACTTTCTCTCTCATCTCGTAGCGGATTTGACAGGCTATGATGTGTTTGCAACGGAGAAGTTGACCATGACCAGAAACCACACTTCTATACTGAAAATCAGGACAAGAACAGAGCCATGAGCCGTTCTCTTTCTTCACTACATCATACATCATGTCACGGCTTTGAGAAGCGACACGGAAGAAACGCTCGCCTTGCTTGACTATGGCGTTCTCTTGCTCAGCAATCATCTTCCCCTTTTCTTCACGGGAGAGAACGGTTCTCTGCATCTCAATCACTGTAACAATATTATTACACAACCTAAATATAAGGGTTGTGACAATACTGTTACAACGGCGATTCGGGCATGGTTAGAAAAGAAATCCTAGGCAAATCCGAACGAAAAGTCATCGAAGCCTACCTTGAAGGGCAACGCCTCAAAACATACAATGTAATCCTCGCCCGGATACGCAACATGGGACTAAGAGCAATCATAGAGGGATGCGAAAGAGACTTGGGGATACTCAGAAAGTTAGAACGTAAGGAAATGGCTGAACGACCCTAATGACTGTTCGACGAATATCTGACATCATAGATGCCAAAAACGAGGGCAATGTGGACAACGGCCCTCAAGGGTCTCATCGCTTTCTATTTGATGTCTGATTCCCTCAATTCCCTCTTTCAATCGATAAATCGCACCTTCAAGTGCCACCGTTCTTTGGTAGAGCACTTGGTAGGTTTCTTTCAATGCCGTTTGCTTGAAAGCATTATCAATTATTTCAGTCAGAACTTCTGATGTCCGTCTGTCGCACTTTGCTAACCTAATCTTCTGATATCTGAGTGTGCCGTTCCGAAAGCTAAATTTCGATTTTGCCCATTTCGGAAATCTCTCAGGCCACAAGTCAAGCTGAGAAATGACCATATCCTCATTCCAAAACAGAGTTATGAGTTCCGTAATTGCTTTCACATCCATCCACTTGTTTTGTCCGCGCGATTTAGTCGGAGGTACATGCTCAAGCCTGTGCCACTCGCGATAGAGAGGATTCACAACTACCGATGGGAATTGGTCTCGAAATGAGGTAACCTCTTTTTGCAGTTTCTCCAGATTGAACATTAGATTAGTCCAAGAAACGAAGAGGCTGTGATAACCCGTATCCAGATGCCTGCATACTTGTTCGGCCCAGTATGGGTTATGCTCGATCTGCTGCAAGCTATAGTAGGACTGATTCAAGCCTATGTGAAAGGGCTCGTCTATTTTGAACGATCTTGTAGCTATGGATTTGAAGAGGTTTTCGTCGAGTAACTTGAAATGCCTAGCTCGCCTAGCAATAAAAAATCGGAAGCTTCTACCCAGACTGTGGCTGCCAAAATGAACGCCACAACGACTTCCGCGACTGCCACAATCGTCTCCGCTGAGATTACTGGAACAAGATGATACCAAGCTAGCCCGAAGATTAGAGCAGATATGATGGCTACTGAAGCAACAACGGTCTTGTTCAATGATACCCGCGTTTTTGTCTGCGTTTAGATATTTAACGCGCGACCAAGAAAAGTCGCGAATTGAGGCGCAATTGGGTGGCGTTCAACCCACCGAACCGTTCAAAACAGCGTGACTGCTCTGAACGGTCACTGTGGTAACGGCTAAGTTGTCAACCGACTTTTCACAGAGAAAGCTATCAACCGACAACTTCACGTTACCGTTGCGCTGGTAACGGATACTCTACGGTTGATACAGAGGGGTGGATAGAATCGGTTGATGGTGTTAACTTTCTAGGTCTTCTTTGCTCTACGCACTGGCTAGCTTCTTTTGGAAGCTAGGGTAATGCCTTTCGTGACTTGCACCAACTCGACAAAGATGCCTAACCCGCTGACAAGCGTTGCGACAGCTCCATTGAATGGCGCGATCACGAAGAAGAACCCGATGAAGACGAAGAAGATTGCAATATTGTAAGAGCGACGACCAAGCTTCTCATAGCTCCTGCATAGCGTATTATCAGCTTCTTCTCTCTTCTTCCATTCTCGCTTTGACGTATTCTTGACGATATATTTGTACCATCGATCAGGGAGACCCCACGGATCAAATTCCTTTGCGGTCATGAAAAACTCCATAGATGCAATAAACAGAACCGACGCAATTCCGATCAAAAGCACCGAAACGTCACGATACGTAACCCAACCATAGATTGAGGTTGAGCAAACAGGTGTGTTCCAACTTAGCACAAACACGATCAGAGCGAAACAGAATCCAGCTAGCACTCCAGAAACTTGCGCGTAATCGCCAAGGCTCTCGCGCCAATTATAGCCCATGTCAGACGCGGCTTAGGGGTCTAGGACTGATCTTTCCTAGACTTGCGTTTTCTTCGAATAGGGTCGGGCGGTGGACTTACTAAGATTTTTTGTAGGGCTCTCTTCTCTGACTCTTGCTTGTTGTTCGCCATTAACGAACTCGACCTCAGTTACCCACGAGAAGACTTTTGATTCTTAGGACGAGACTCGGCAGGTGGAGTTCTATTCAGGGTAGGGTCAGGTGGTGGCGCAACTTTGATTCCATCGAATTGTTGCGGTCCTAGTGGCCTATCCGCGACAATTCTCTCTTTCTTCTCATTGCCCAAGGGTTGGCACTAACCCCATGTTACCTTCTTGCTCTTCACTACTTATGATTTGCGACTTGCGTTCTGGATAATGGTTAACCACTTATTCTCTCCCTCAACTCTGATACCAGCCATCTCTGCTGGCGTTTTGCCTTTGAGTGCCTCATGTGGTCTAACGTAGTTATGGAATATCTTCATGCCTGTCAGTATTGGCGTATCAGGTTTTTCGAGGGTACGCATACATCTTTCTCGGTCACGAATTTCTCCGTTCATCCGTTCCATCTTGTTATTGTGAACCTTACCTGCTAACTGAATTTCCCTGATGTGCTCGGTTCTATTTTCCATGTTTAGCGTGCGAAACTCCATGTTGTAAGCCTCATGGAAGTTCGGTGCCCCATCAGTTATCAAGGTCTTAGGGTTCTTCTCCGCAATCTCCTTTCCTTTTTGGAACAATGGCCGGAGGTCAGCCGTGAATTTCGTGTCAGCCGCTTCCTGAGCAATCCAGAACCGTGTCTGATCGTCCATGAGCGCGTAAAGGTACTTCATGTTGCCGCGAACTTTCAGGAATAGTTCGTCTGCTCTCCATGTGTCGCTAACGTTGGGCGTGATCTTGTCCAGATATTTCTCCATCAGCGCCGTGTATTTTTGAATCCAGTTGAACACGGTTCGGTGGCACACATGAACCCCAAGAAGCCGTAGCGTCTTAGAGGTGTTCCGCAACGATTCACCTGAGAAATACATTTGCATCGCGGTCGTTACGGCTTGCGGATTATGTTTCATTCGCTCAAACCCTAGGTTCACGCTGAAAGTTTTGTCACAAGCAGTACAGAGAAATCTCTGAATCTCACCGCACTTGTTATGTCGGATTCCGAACCGTTTGAGGCTCTTCTCCGAGCGACAGTAGATGCACGCCGTAATTTCCACAGGCTGAATAACCACATTCTCTCGTACCTTTTCTCGTAGCTGCTCGCGTATCTGACAGGCTATGATATGCTTGCATCGTACTTGGCGGTAGTAGTGGTCAAAGCAGCTGCACAGCCACGAACCGTTCTCTCGTTGAACTACATCGTACATTACATCGCTACTTTGAGAAGCAACTTTGTATGAGTGTTCATCCATGCGCTGAATCTGGTTTGGTTTCTCTGCGATTAGTCGGCCTTTTTCTTCACGGGAGAGAACCGCTTGCACTGGTTATGGCACCATAATATTATGGTTCCATGCCCTCATATAGGGATTATGGTGCCATAATAGCGATTTATATACTAACATTGATTGCTTTGGTGACTTCTGGAACCTCGTCCAGAGCAATCCTTCACTGTTACTGGACACTGTCGGTCACAAAAGATGTTACTACTCTTATTCTACGGGTAAGCTGTTAAATTCATGAGACGAGGAGAGTTACAGTAACTCTCGGACCGGATTGAAGGGTTGTTGTATGTCCGTCACGGTTGAGATTCGCCGGGAGGGCTTGAAGGCACGTGATGCCAAGAGCTTCTTCGAGAAACTAAATGCGCAGTATCCCGGCAAATGGATTGCCATACTAGAAAACGGGGATTTGGTCGTGCAGGACAGACTCGCACAAATCTATGAGGAGTCCGAGAAAAAAGCTTCGAAGGTACTAGCCATGTTCCGGGCATCAAAGAAAGGACAGCTACTATACAAATGAAGGACCCCGGAAACGCAATTGACTAGAGCGGAGTTCCCGAAGCATGTTGATGGGCACTACTATCTACCCATACTAATCTCAGCGAATTATTCCTCGACCTTCATTCCTAGATTTTTTGTTGATTGTGGGGCTACAAAATGCGTCATTCCCAGACTGGCTAATGAGAAATCATTTCATTTGCCAGTCACGGACCCCGATTCTAATGTGGGAACGGGTTGCGGAGACAGAGACTTCGATTGCGTCACCATACCCAGCATTTCGATAATGAAACTCGTCGTGAAGCAAGGGAAAATGAAGTTCATAGAAACCGATCTACGAGAAATAGATGTTGGATGCTGGCTGAGTGATGACGAAGACTTTGTCTTGGGTATGAGTTTCCTTTCCAAATTCAACGTGACTATGACAAAAAAGGGGATAATAGCGATTCAGAGATGAGTCTATCCCGGTTTCGATCCTCTCTTCCTCAGCTTAGGCTTGAGTACCAGCACATCACCGTTGGCTTCGAACTCTAGTTCCTCACCATCGCGCCAGTTGACCTTCTTACGTGCTTCTTCGGGCACTACAACTACGTATTTGTAGTGTGGTATCTCCTCACCGTTCCTCTTTCTATAGGAGTAGGCAAGGTGCTTCATTAATCTAGGCACATTTCACCACAAAACATATGTAGGTACTATGGTTCCATAAAAAGTGGTGCCATAAAGCTTATGTATTATGGCTCCACATATGTGGAGCCATAAAGGGTGTGTGAAGATGGCTAAAGGAAGTCTCGGAGCTATCGCAACCATTCTTGGAATCATGGCGAGCGTAGTGACGATACTGGGCTTCTTTGATCGAATTACCTGTCCTTGCGATGGAGCACCGCTCCCTCTGCTGGGCGATAGCTCACCGCTAGGAACTCGCTACTGCAAAAAATGTGGGCATTATCACTAGGATGAGTTGAAAAACTAGGTGAGTTGACTTGACCTCGAAAACCAACTCAGGAATGAAGTTTGGATGTCTGAAGTGTGGTGCCCCGTTCACGGTTTATCCACCCGATTCCGACCACACAGAATTAGAGTTGGAGCCCTGTAGGGAAGGCGATTCAATACCGCTAACGCTAACCTGTAGCCAGTGCAATACCGTAAACACTCGCTACTGGGACACACACCATGTCTTGTTGGGAGCCGTATAGCTGGCAGTCATGAAAGGTTATGCTGTCCATTGGGGAGGTGACTTTGAGTGAGCAACGAAAGTAACGCGCTCAAGATAATTACGGCAGTCGGGCTTGTCTTGGTACTATACTTCATTTACTCGTCAATAGTGAACACGTTCACTCTATCTTCACAAGTAAACACGGGTCTGATTGGCGGACTAGCGATAGGCGGAGTCTTTCTCTATGTGGAGATTACTAAGCGAATCCCCGACTAGTAGCGAAATGGAATTCACAAGAACTAGCGCGAGAAGCAACCATGTGAATGCAAGTAGAAGATAGGCGCTTCTAGCTACAAGAAGCCCATACAAAATCACGCAGGTACCAACGAGACGCGTCGCTATAATGGCGGTGGGTACGCCGAACCATTTTACCAGATACTTTACAACGGGATTCATCTCTTGCGCGGAGCGGTCCAAACCAACCTTTGTCAGTACACCGTCAATTACAAGAGCGAAAATAGCCATCACAGAAGAAGCCACTAGGACGGGTGGAAAACCACTATCGTTCAAAAGGGACGGGACGAGGGCTCCGATAACTACGACTGGGAGCAGAGCATACGCTACGGGTTTGAGATTAGAAAGGAAACCTTTGTACATGGCATTGTAGTGTAAGCCCGACTTCTCAAGCCTAAAGGATGCTTTTTGGTCAATCGCTGACTCAGTTTTCCTAGCTTTTTGCCTCAGACTGTGAAAATAAAGCGATTGAGCCTCATTTTCTGAACGCTCGTCAACCGATTTTATCCGCAACCAAAATCAACCGACAACTATCCGTTACCGTTGCGCTAAAGGTTTATATGGATATGTTACTTGGGGTAACAAAATAATGGTGAACGTGTGATGGTTTGGACTTTTGTAAAGACCACTTTGTTGATTGGCATCCTTACTGGCCTATTCTTTGTGGTCGCGTATTTACTGGGGTTTGATCCGATTGTGGCTTTGGGTTTTGCTGCGTTGATGAATTTCGTGATTTACTGGTTCAGCGACCGTTTCGTGTTGCGTATGGGTGGGGCTAAGCTGGTTAGTGAGGCTGATGCTCCGCGCGTATATGCGGCGCTGCGGAGTTTGAATGCGGCGACCGGGACACCTATGCCTAAAGTGGCGCTTGTCAACAGCCCGATTCCGAACGCTTTCGCAACTGGGCGTAGTCCCAAGAATGCCACGGTCGCCGTACACACGGGACTATTGAGCATGGTGAACGATGAGGAGTTGGAAGGCGTGCTCGCGCATGAATTGACCCACGTCC
>Ga0187784_10000391_pt1 | contig 32002 bp, 23 predicted proteins | sample 1015_SJ02_MP15_2_FD_132964 | JGI IMG/M metagenome (GOLD analysis project Ga0187784, IMG submission 132964) | Tropical peat soil microbial communities from peatlands in Department of Meta, Colombia - 1015_SJ02_MP15_20_MG | ecosystem: Environmental > Terrestrial > Soil > Wetlands > Peat | place... | reverse complement strand
CGCCCGGCCTGTCCCAGCGAGTGACGGAGGTCCGGGTTGTCCAGCAGATGGTTAATAGCTCTAGCCAGCGCCGGCGCGTCTCGGGGAGGAACGGTCAGACCGGTTTGCTCATGCGGGGAAACAAAAGGAACGCCCGAATCGAGTGTCGTGTTTACAACCGGTAGCCCGGCCGCCATGGCCTCAATCTGCACGATGCCGAATGCTTCGCTCCGGGCCACCGAGGCCAGCGCGAACACATCCGCGGCATGGTAGTAAGGAACAACATTTTCGTTCTGAATCTCACCCAGAAACACAACCTTGTGCATCAGGCCCAGATCGCGGGCCAGCTGTTCGAGCTTTCCACGCAGCGGGCCGTCGCCTGCAATGAGCAGCTTGCCGTTGACCTCCCGCATGGCCTGGATCAGATATTCGAAGCCCTTGTAGTAGACCAGTCTTCCTACACCGATCACCAGACGTTCGCCATGTTGCTCGCGTACTCGCTGAACGGCGCTTGGATCGCATTGTTCGAATTGCTGGAGCACAATTCCATAGGGAATCACGTGGCAACGGTCGAAGTAACGCCGCAGGATGCTCGAGGTTCGCTGATAGTCCGGCGACGTTGCAATGATCGCAGCGCTGCTGCGCAACGACCGATGCAAGAACGGTTCGAAAAGCGCGCCGAGGACCCGCTGCCGAACCGTGTCGCTGTGGTAGGTAACCACCAAACGTCCGGGATGGTTGCTTGCCAGATAAGCCATTACAGCCATGGGATTCGGAAGATGAATGTGAATGATGTCGGCCCGGGTGCGCCTGATCTCGCCGACCATCCGGGGGCACAGCGGAGCGGACGCAAGCGAGAGCGCCGTCGGGATTCGGGAAACCGGAACTCCCCGCAATATCTCTTCCCGCGGCGCGCTTCCATCGTTGGCCACAATCACTTGCACTCCCACGGATTTCCGCAGCTCTCCGCAAAGCGTCTCCAAGTGAGTTTCGATGCCGCCCATGTGAGGCGGATAGAACTTGCCCACGTGTAGCACTTTGAACTCGGGCGGTAGAGGTGCGGCTTCTATGCTGTTCATCTCGATTACGTCGATGTGATCCATTACTAGTGCAGGTCCGGCAACGAACCAATAACGGCTCAGGGCCTCATCGGGGGCCTTTGATCGCCCTTCACAACGCGGATTCCGCCGGCGCAGGCGCCAGGAACAGCTCCCGGTTCTCGCTCACCCAGTCGTACAACAGATCCAGCCCGCGGGCACATGTGACTTTCGGAGTCCACCCGAGTTCCGCTTTTGCTCGCCCAATGTCACTGACGAAGACCTTCTGGTCTCCGGGACGCCAATTGTCGTAAGCATGCGGCAGCTTTCGACCCTGACGCTCTCCGATGTAAGAAATCAGCTCCTGCAATGACAGAACGTTCTCCACTCCACCGCCAATATTGTATGCTCTTCCAAACGCTGCCTCCCTGGCCGAGAAAGCGGCATCGTAGGCATCCAGCAGATCGTCGATGAACAAGATATCGCGCACCTGCTTGCCGTCTCCATAAACCGTGATCGGGCGCCCCAGTTGGGCGGCGATCATAAACCACGCAACCCAGCCTTGATCTTCCGCGCCGAACTGGCGATACCCATAAATGCACGACTGCCGGAAGACGATGGTTCGAAGCCCGTAGATGCGGTGGTAATCAATGGCGTATTGGTCAGCTGCTCCCTTCGAGCATCCGTAAGGCGAGTGAAAATCCAAACACCGGTCTTCGGAGACTCCAGTGGGGAGAGACTGGTACGCATAGCGTCCATTACTCTCGCATATGCCAACGTCGGTCATCTCGCCATAGACTTTATTGGTGGAGGAATATAGGAACGCGGCTTCCATCCGGGCCTCCCGCATGGCTTCCAGCACATTAAAAGTCCCCAGTGCATTCACCTCGAAATCGGCACGCGGATCAGTCACCGACGTCGTAACGGCCACCTGCGCCGCCAGATGCAATACCCGATCCGCGTCGCGATGCTGGCCGAAGAGCCAGGAAAGTTCGCTCCGATCGCGGATATCGATTCGTGCAAATTCCAGCGCCCCTTGCGGCCGCAGCCACTCCAAGTTCCTTTCAACACCCTCCCGGCCGAGATTGTCCACCACGATCACGCGATCCCCGCGCCGCAAGTATCGGCTGGCTGCATTGCATCCAATGAAGCCCGCGCCTCCGGTAATGATGATCTTCATCTTGTCAAAATCTCGTCCGCGGGGCGCTTTGGCCGCCACGACAAGTCCTTTCGTTCCTTCATAGAGACTTACACACTCATCTTTCGGCGCGTCCGGCCCAATTCCTTAGGCCGAGCCTGGCGCCAGTTACGAGCCGACGTCAATGGAAGTGCTTCTCACAGGCCGCGCTCCCATATTTGCGCGAAGGCACTGGGAAAGCACCTGCTCATACACCTGCATGGTTCTTTTTGCAATCTCATCCCAGGAATAGGCTTCCGTGGTGCGGCGCGCGGCGGCGCCCAGCTGTCGAACCAGATTGCGATCCTCGCTAAGCAGACGCATTTTGCCGGATAATTCCTCGACATCCTTGAAGTCCTCCAGGAGCAAGCCATTCCGGCCTGGGTCGATGAGTTCGGAGGCGCCCGCCTCGCGGCTGACGATCACCGGAAGACCCGATGCCATGGCTTCGGTAACCACCATTCCGAACGAATCGTAGTGTGTTGGTAGAAGCAGGGCGTCGGCGGCCGCGTAATATTTTTCGATATGCGGGTTGGCATCCAGGAAACGGACCCGCTCTTCCACTCCCCTCTCCGCCGCCAATAAACGATACGGCCCTGGTGCGCTGCGGGAGACGAAAATAAGCTTCGCGGCAGGCACCTTTACCAGGGCCTGAATACACTGCCGGCCTCCTTTGCGCATGTCGCCCACAAAGAGAAAAGCAAAATCCCCCTCCTCGATGCCAGTCGCGGCTCGCACTTGATGCCGCTCATCACTTTCCGCCGCCGGATGGAAGGCCTTCAGATCCACGCCATGCGGAATCACGCTGATGGGCAGACGGGAGTGATAACAGCGCCGGATATCGTCTTCGATGCGGTGGGAAACTGCGATCACATGGCACTTTTTCGCCCAGCGATAAAATGCGTGCTCCAAGTTACTCAGCGTGATGCCAGACACCCATTCGCGTACCGTAAGCCGGCCTAGAGTGGAACGCAGCGCGCGATGCCAGGCGCGATTGCATATATGGGCGGTGTATACATTCCCCCGCCACCCGCACAGCCCCTGGTTGTGGATGATGTCCCACTCGCCTCGAACCCGAAATGTCGCCATCGCTAGGAAGCTGAGGATACTTGCAAGCGCGGTTTTGCGGAACGCCGGCACATGATGAAACTGGATATGCTCGCTTCCTTCCGGCTCAATTTCGTTGGCGAATACATGGACTTCGTGGTTCTTGGCAAAGCGGGTAGCCAATTCCACGACGTAGCGGCTATGACCCTCGCGGCGACGGTAATCGTGCACCACGAACGCGATCTTCATGAGGTTCCCTCGGCCAGCTTCGGCCCGCCGCGCCGGACCTGCTCGAACACATCGGACAAATGCGAGAAAGCGAGTTTGCGATCCCACTCCCGGATCACGTAATCGCGGCCTCGGAGCGCCTGCGCGCGCGCCTCCTCGGGGTTGGCCGCCACCCACAAGAACTGCTCGCTCATAGCCTCTGGGTCGCAGCGTGGCGTAAGCCGGGCATAGCCCTCCAGTTGAACCTGCATGCCCCCCACGGCGGTGCAGACCACGGGCGTTCCACAAGACAACGCTTCGAGCGTCGAATAAGCGGCGCCTTCGGCTAGCGAGGCCAGAGCCATAGCATCCGCGCTGCGGAAATAGTTCATCACTTCGGTCATCGGATGAGCCGCGGGACGGCCCAGCACCCAGCGCTCGGCGTCTTCCAGCTTCAAATCGCCGGCGAGCTTGAGAAAGTCTTGGTAGCCTCCTCCCAGATTGATGAGAACCGCGTCCAATCCCTTCTGGCGCGCCAAGGCGGTGGCGCGAAGAACCGTCTCCGGGTCTTTTTCATGGCTGATTCGGCTGGAGAGAAAGATGACGAATTTGTCCAACGGCAGGTCCAGTTTGCGCCTCAGCGCGATGCGCTCGTCTTGGTTGGCGGGCCGGAACAGCTCGGTATCAACTCCGTAGTACAGCCCCACCTCGCTGCGGGGGCAATATCGCAACGCCAGGTCGCGCAGGTAAGGTCCCATAGCCAGACACTTGGTTGCAAGCATTCCATTGAAGCTCATCAAGAACCGGATTACGGTCTCGCCCACCCAGGCCTGGAGGGGCCCGATCTGGCGCCTCTCGCGGCGGCAGCGGAAATAGTCCAGCGGCGCGACCCCCATGTAGGTGATCACCGGAGTATTCGTTAGAAAGCCCGCCAGAGTCCCATTGAATGCGCCGCGGAGAACTTCCTGGCACAGTATTACGTCGAATTCTTTCGCATGTTGCAGTAAGTATGCCAGCGAGGCCAACTGAAATCTCAACCGGCCGCCCGGGATCTCGTGCACCTCCAAGCGAGCACCGCTGTCCTTCACGCGCTCGGCTAACCCGCTCCGGCCGTAAAGCTCTCCAGGAACGGCCATGGTTAGGTCGCAGATCTCGCTCAATCCTGTAACAAAGCGGATATCTGTATTGCCTTCCACCAGAAAAAGAATTTTGGGTGTGCTCATCACGCCCTCACCACCGTTGCGGATTGTTGCATGATCTTTTGATAAACCCGCCGCGTGGCACGCGCGTTCTCAGCCCAGGAGAAGCGTGCTGCGTGATCCACGCCCAATTCGCGGCGGGCTTGCCAGGCGCCCGGCTGTTGCGATTTCTCGGCGAGCATCGTCAACACCGCCGTCTTCCAGGCCGCAATATCGCCAGCAGGGCAATAGACGGCCGCGGCGCCCCCCACTTCCCGCAAGACCGGAATGTCGCTGGCCAGCACCGGGCAACCGCACGCCATGGCTTCAATTAACGGAAGACCAAACCCTTCCGCCACGGCGGGATGCAACAGCAGCGTCGCCCGCCGATATATGGCCGCCAGCGTTTCCCGCCCCAGGAACCCAAAGACCGAGATTGCATCCAGAATGCCCAGTTCGCGCGCCAGTTCGCGGTGTTGGGCCGTCAGATCGCCCACGCGCACCAGATGCACCCCGGGTAGCTCCTGGCGGACCGCGGCGAAGACCCGCAACAGGACATCCACGCGCTTGCGAGCCAGAGTGCTGCCGACACTGAGCAGCAGACACGGCGCCTGCACGTTTCTTAGCAGTTCCCCGGCTTCGCAGTCCGCGCGCCGGTCAGGTTGTAGCGAGCAGGAAGGATGCACGCCATTGGGTACGACGCTGATTCGCTCCGGAGGAAACAGGCCATAATGCAGCAGTTCATCCCGCGTTGCGCTACTCACCGCCAGCACATGCGCCGCGCTCTGAAATCCGGACAGAATGCGGCGCGTCATTTCCCGAAACCATTTCGGCCGCTGCTCCCGTTCCGGCTCCAGGAGGCAGCGGAAGGTGTCCAGATCGTGACAAGTTACAACCGTCCGGTCCGGCGGAAGAGCGTGGACCAGTTGCGAATAGCTGTGATCGACCAGGTGGAACACATCGTAATTGGAGACTCGCTGGCGTAGCCAATGCGGATAATAAGAAAACCGGTTCAGCAGACGATCCGCATTTCCGAGCAACGCGCTGCGTCCCACCATGGGAAGCTGCGAGAAGCGCCGCCGCAAACCGGGACGCAGCAGATCGGCCTGAATCTCGCCGCCACACTCGGTTCCCAGAGAAGCAGCCAGCATTTCCCCGATCAGGTCCATGCTCGGCCAGCCTTCCTCCACAAAATCGCAGACCACCGCCACTCGCCAGGGCGTTGGCCGGTCAGCGAGGCCGTGTCGAGAACTCTGTGGTTGCGCTATGTGTATGGTCACTGTTTCTGGCCTGAGCCCGCATGCGCAGGAGAGCCACGGCCTGGCCGGCTCCGGCGGCGACGTGTACCGGGAAGTCCGCTGTAGCGGCTGCCCGTGAAGATTCCAACTCCACTCTGCCGTGACCGGTAAGAACCTGGATTCCAAACGCCAAGCCGGCGTTTCGGGCCGCCAGCTGGTCCGACGCCTTATCACCGGCCAGAATCGATTCCCCAAGGTCCAGGTTCAGCAACCGTGCGGCTTCCAGCAGCATGCCCGGATTGGGTTTGCGCCAGGGGTGGTTCCCGACTTTGTAGGGCTCCAGCCCTTGCTCGTGGAAAGGACAAGCAAAGACAGCGTCCACCTGTTCTCCCTGCTCGGCCAGAACCTCGGCCACCCGATTTTCAACTTGGATATATTCGGGCCATCCCGAATAGCCTCGTGCAATACCCGCCTGGTTGGTAACTACCACCACCGCCATACCAAGATCCCGGGCGGCATGAATCAAGGGCACGATATCCGGCAGAAGTTTAACGTCCGAGGGCCGGGAGATATACTCTTGCTCCTCGATGATGACTCCGTCGCGATCCAGGAAAAGAGCCGGCCGGGGCCGCAAGAACGGCGCAATGCGCAATTCTCGCCACAAAAGATCCGCTCCCAATCGCTCATCGCGAATGGGTCTCCGCACCTTACACTCTTCCATAATTCCCTGTCGCTACCGCCGAGGTTGCCGCAGCGTTGGCGCGGATGATCTGGACCATATGCGACGGTTCGAAATAGCGCACATACGTTTCTCTGGCCGCCGCGCTCACGCGTTCGTATTCGGCTGCATCCTGTCTCAATGAGCGAACTGCATTCAGAAATCCGTCGCCGGCCGCGGGTGCGAAAACCACCGCGCCAGTCTGTTGCCACAGCGCTTCGGTGAGGGCGGTCGCGTTGCTGATCACCGGACGGCCATGTGCCAGAGGCGCCAGAGCAGAGCCGCGCCGCGCCGTCAGGCCGTCCGGATACGGCTGGATCATCACATCGCAGGCGCTGAGGAAACAGGAAAGCGCCGCATCATCCAAATAGCCGGTCGCGTGCAGACGCGAGGCCAGGTCCGGATGAAGGCGAATCAGGCTCTCTCGAAATTCCTTGCCCCCGGAGCCCAGTAAAATGAGAGATGCGTCCGTGCCCCGGAGCAGAAAGGGCACAATCTTTTCGAGCAAGTCCGTAATCGGCGCGCCGAAGGTCCCGAAATGTCCAATCAGAAATCGGCTGGGCGCCAGTTCGGCTCGAATCTTCGCCACTTTCGCAGCATCGCGGACCACGTCCACGTTGGCCGGAACTGGCAGCCAACTGAAACTGACGCGCCGGCCGAGGGTAAACGGCTTCAGCAGGCCCTCGTATCCCGGCAAAGCCACCCACACCTGATCGGCGGCACGCAGCAGAATCATGGTCATCAATCTGTGCACCACCGCGACGACGTTTTGTCTCCAGGACCGCCTGGTAAACGAAAAAAAGCACTCTTGGACCATCAGTTCCACCCGGTCGTTTCGCCAAGCCGAGCGGAACCACAACCACAGGCAGAACGCCAGGTTCATCGATTTGTAGCCGTAAGCATGCGGCACCCAATAAGCCAAAATCCGGCGCGGTGAAGGAAAGCTGTTCAGCATCCGCCCGGTCTCGCCGAGATCGCCAACGCTGAAATTGCCCAGCGTCTTGTGAACCTGTACGCCTGCCGATTCACACCCTAAATCCGTCCCCTGGGGCGACCAGACGTGCACGGAATGGGACTGGTCGGCCAGCCCGTCCGCCAGCATTTCCATGTGGCGGCACATGCCGCCCGCCTGGGGCGTGCTGTGGCCTACGACGATGTGGCATTGCGCGATTGGCTTGGACGAGCCCGCTGACCGATCCACCTGGTTTGGGTCGTCCAAGGCTTGGTCGTTAATCAGTGACACTGGAAGCCGTGACCACCTTCCCGGACCTGTTCGTTGCGCGCAACGGAACTTGCCAACTCACGAGTCCATTGCGGGACCAGAGCCTGCGCCTGCTCGAAGGCCTCAGGAACTCCTATGTCGATGAACGGAACGTCGCATTCGTAGGCCATCGGTCGAAGCTCTGCGATTCTCTCTTGCAAGAATTCGCGCTCGAATGAGAATTTCCGCGGTAGCCGATACCTATCAAAAATATTCCGGCATAGCAGGTAAGTCCCGGCGTTGATAAGGCCAGGGCCGGGCGTTCCTTCCGTCTGGAATGCTTGGATGCGGCCGCCGGTTACCAGCGCGGCGCCATACCGGCCGGCATCGCTGACACGGCGTAAGGCCACCATCAATTGTGCATCGTTCTGCCGCCTGAACGCCCGCTCCATGTCTGGATAGTCCAGGCGCAAAAATGTGTCGCCGTTCAGGACGAACACCCAGGAGTCTTGCACCTGCTCAAGCGCCTGCAGCAATGCCCCTCCGGTTCCCAAAGGTTCCTCCTCCACCGAGTAACAAATTTCGAGATTTCCATACTGCGCGCCGAAAAACCGCCGGACCACGTGCTGTTGATAGCCGACCGCCAGGAGCACGCGCCGCATCCCGTTGAACTCCAGGAACCGAAGGAGATAGGTCAAGAATGGCTGCCCGGCAATAGAAGCCATGGGCTTAGGAACATCGCCCACCACGCCGCGCAGTCTCGTGCCCAAGCCGCCCGCCAAAATAATAGCCTCAGTTACCACCAAACATCTCCCGCTCGATCAGCCCGCAGATGATATGCCCAAGAACGATGTGCCCTTCTTGGATTTTCGGTGTCTCGGAAGAGGGAACGCGCAGGCAGTAGTCGCATAACCCGGCCATATCGCCGCCGCTCTGTCCGGTCAGGCCCACTGTAGCTAAGCCTTTGCGCCGGGCTTCTTCGAGCCCCCGCAAGATGTTGGGGGAACGTCCCGAAGTGGATATGGCGAAAAAAATGTCGCCCGCCACGCCTACCGCATTGAGCTGCCGGGCAAACACGCAGTTGTATCCGTAATCATTGCCGATAGCGGTTAGCACCGAGGAATCGGTGGTCAGGGCAAATGCAGCCAAGCCGGGCCGGTCGAAGTTCAGACGGCTTACCATTTCCCCGGCCAAGTGTTGCGCATCGGCGGCGCTTCCGCCATTGCCGGCAAACAGGAGCTTGTTACCGGCGCGGAGCGCCGCGCAGCAGGTGCGCGCGATTCTCTCCACTTCCGCGGCGATGCCCTCGTCGCTGGCCAACCGTTCCAAAGTCCCCAAGCTCTTGGCGACTTCATTCTGAATATATGTTCTCATCTCAATCTCCATGCGATGGCGCCGTGTTCGCTAAACTGCACGGTCATCGGATGCACTTTTTGGCAGTGCAGCCTGCGAAAAACGTCCGGCCGGCGCACTGGATCCACTACAAACATCATGAAACCTCCGCCTCCGGCGCCCGACACTTTGCCCGCGTAGGCGCCGCCGTCCATCGCGGCTTCGTAAATGCGCTCCAGCGTTTCGTTCGTCACGCCCGGCGCGGTCTTCTTCTTGTTCAACCAACCTTGCGCCAGAATGTCCGCGAACCTGCGAATATTCCCCTTCAAGAGAGCCTCTTTCATCAGGACGGCTTCTTCTTTGAGCTTGTGAGTGGCCTCCGTGGAGCGCTCATCGCCGTGCTGAACGCCGGAGGACTGCGCGCGGATGATCCCCTCGGAATCGCGCGGCATGCCGGTGTTACAGACCACTAACGCGGCTTCCAGCTCGTTGATGGTGTTCCGATTGATGCGCAGCGGGTTGACGATGGTGCGGTCCCCTCCATTAAACTCCATGAAATTAAACCCGCCGAACGTAGCCGCATATTGGTCCTGGCGGCCTCCGATCATTCCGGCGTCGATGCGTTCAATCTCATACGCCAGTTGGGCCACATCGTATTCGCCCAGGGGCAACGTCAGCAATTCCTTGAAAGCCTCCACCATAGCCACCACCAGCGTGGACGACGAACCCAGCCCGGAGCCGGCGGCGACATCGGAATAAGTCGTGAGCGTGACCGGGATCGCTCTTCCGGCGTTATAATCCCGCACGATCCGGCGGTAGACAGCCTGATGCAAAGCGAGCGGGCCCCGCAGCGGCATTTCACTGTCTGGCTCAAACTCGACGCTTTCCTGGCGATCGGCCGCTACGAACCGGACTGGACCTTGCTCGTGCTGCTCCAGCACGGCATAGACAAAAAGGTTGATGGTCGCGTTCAGGACAAATCCCCCGTACCGATCGCAAAACGGCGATAAGTCCGAACCCCCGCCTCCGAACCCTAAGCGCAAAGGCGCGCGCGCGCGAACAATCATGCTACGTGATCCTGCTGTAAGGTTAAAGATTTGTCCATGGCGGCCGTTTCGGCGGTCGCTTGCGAGCCACCCGCCAGGATCGGCTCCAGCTGTGCCATATGGGTTTCCAGACCAAAACGGCCGGCGTTTTTCCATGCTCCTCGACAGAGCCGCTGGTAGTGTTCCGGATCCGCTAGCGCTCGAACAATGGCATCCGCCAGGCCTTCGACCGTCGGCGGATTGGCCGGAGCAAGCTCCCCCGATTCGCCGGAAAGCAGCCACTCCGGAATTCCACCCACGGCGTAGGCGACTGCCGGGATCCCCGCCGAGGCCGCTTCCACCCCGACCAGGCCAAACGGTTCTGGCCATATGCTCGGAACAGCCAAAAGGTCAGTCCGGCGCATCAGGCTTAAAGTACGCGCGCGGTCTACCCATCCGGTGAACTCCGCCTCCAGGCCCAACCTTTGAGCGAGGCTTTCCAGCTTCTCCCGTTCAGACCCATCCCCGGCCACCACTATTTTCAGGCGTCGTCCCAATTGCTGGGCCGCAAGCGGCAAAGCGCGCAGCAAGAATCGCCCGCCCTTCAGGTCGGTCAAACGTCCGGCCAGCAAGATGTTTCCTCCGGGAACCCTCGGCCGGGGCGGATCGGGCCCGCGCTCGCAGTCCACCACCGGCAACCGTACCAAATGCAATTGCTCGGCTCGAACCCCGTGCCGCTCGAACTCTTGATACATGTGTTGACTCGCCACCAGGATGGCTCTGAATCGCTGGAGCGAGGATTGCCTCTTAGATTGGTTTCGATACATCCGCAGCGCCGTTCCGGGGTGCAGTCCACCGCAGCGCCGGGGATAATATTGAACCAGACAAGCGAGTCCCATTTTGCGGCTACAGGGCTGCGGTTGCGGCGCGGTGTGGCACTTCCGCCCGGTCACACAAGTTCCGTAATAGTTGTGCGCGTAGAAAACCGTGGGGTAGCGCTCGAGCAGCGTCTGTTCCAAAGGCAGCGACTCCAGCCCCTGCAAATACACGACATCCGGCCGCCACGCTGCAACCGAACGGAGCGATTCCTCCAGACCCAACTCGGCCAGACACCAAGCCGGCAAGCCGGGCGGGGAGGGCTCGAAACGTTCCACACTCCCGTCCGATGGCGTCTCATGCACCAGGCCGATGGCGTGGCCGTGTTCCAGGAGAACCGGAATGATGGACTGCAGATATTTCTCAACCCCACCCACCAGGTTGCGATGTGTAGAGGCGATCAGAATTCGCATCGGCGATCCTAAGATATCCTGCCCGCCGTATGGCGGGCTGCGCATAGTTTTCCGCGACGATTCTCTTTCACGCTTGGGAATAGACTTCCGAACGCGAAGCTTTGTAAAACCATTCCGAGAGTTCTTGCATTCGACTCGGAGCCGCATACTTCTCGATCGCCGCGCGCGCTTGCCGGCCCATCTGGGGAAGATCGTCGCGCCGCGAGAGGGCGTCCTCCAGGGCTGCCGCCAGAGGTTCAACCTGCGCAGCCGGAACAATCCACCCGCTGCGCCCCGGCTCGACACATTCGGCCGCGCCAGCCTGGTCTGTGACGATCACCGGCAGGCCGCTAGCCAGGCCTTCCACCAGAACGAAGGGCAAACCATCTTCCAGGGTCGGAATGACGAGTAATTCCGATTCTTGGTACACGGGTATGGAATCGCCCGGTTCCACAATCACTTCGAGGCCGGCGCTCTCGCGCATCAGCAGCTTATGGCAGTCTGCATCGCCCGTAGCCCCAACAATTCGAAGCCTTATGCTGGCCGCCCCGACCGCCCTTATGGCCTGAAGCAGATAGACAAACCCTTTGCGCAAATCCAAGCTCCCCACATAGCAGACTCGCAGCGGACCCCGCCGGGCCCCGGACGAACTGAGGTCTGCATTCCAGGGCCGCGCCTGAAAGCGCTCCAGGTTGACGGCCTGCCGCAGAATATGGATCTTGTCCGCAGCTACGCCAAAATTCTGCATGGAAGCGCTACCCCAGGGAGCATACACGCGGATCCGATCGGCCAGCCGGTATTCTTCCTCGACCCGTTCCACCATCGCGTCCGAGGGATGCCCATGGTACTTCTTCCCAAACCACCGCTGTGACTCTCGCTCGTATACTTGTTGAAAATTGCGAATATGCCCATTGGGGTTGTCTATCGCGGTCGGTATGCCCTGGGCGCGGGCCCACCGCAGCGTCTCGAGTGCAACTTGCGTGAACAGGTAACAATACGACGGCCGCAGTTTTTCGATCTCGCGGGCCGCCCATCGCCCCAGGCTGCGGTCGCGCAGGAAACACAGGTCCCCCGTCCTCCAGCGCAGCGGGGTGTAACGTCCCATCCAAGGCCAGGGACCGGCCGGCGATTCTAACCACTTCGCCGCTGGAACCGGACCCGGGAGGGACCAGGGAACTGCCGCGCCCGGCCCCAAGGCGAAGCTGTGCTCTCCTTGCGCGAGCGCGGTGATCGCCATGGCGGCCGAGTGACCCAGTCCTCCCACGCCAGCACGCGCGGGATAGACAATCGCCGTCCGGCCTTCAGTTTTCATCCCATCACCTCAGGGTAGACTTGCGCAGGTCTTGGCCATCAGATACCAATTGCGGTGAGTACGGCTGAGTGCGAGTGGGCTGAGTTTGCAAAGCTTCCAAAAATCCAGAGCGGATCAAATAGGGAATGCCTTCCCGCGTAAACATTCCTCGGCTAGGCCCGGAATAATGGCGTGCCTTCAATCCAGCACAATCCACTCGGCCGCCGAACGAAACATGATACGACCGGGGCAAATACGATACCAGGCCCTGGCGGCTGGCTTCTAGAGCATATAAGGTCTGTTCGGTATGGCCGCTCAACCACGCCATGTCTGGGCGCCCGAGATAGCGTTCGCATCTCGCCAAATCCACCAGACCCGGCGAGATGATAACGATTCCAGTGTTGATCTGCGGCTGCAATTCGATTCCAAACTCGGCCTGTGCGCGCTCCTTCGTTAGCACATAACCATCCATATAGTCTCGCTGAAACAATGCGCGCGGCCGGCTCTCACCCAATCCTATTAGTTCCGCGGGGGAATTAAAGAAGAGCACATCTGTGTCCAGGATCAAGATCCGGCGAGACTTCGCGGTCACCAGTATGTCCGTCAGCTTCTGCATTATCGGAAGCACTTTTCTCAGACTGAGCAGATTCGCGAGATTGCGTTCCGCAAGAAACGGCTCGACGATCTGGTCAGCCTCAGCCTGCAGCATGATCCAGGCGCCTGGAAAATGCCTTCGCAGCGTGTCCGAGATCAAAGCCGTGCTCTGGCCTTGCACATGAATCACCAGCGGATAACTGACTCCAGCCGCATAATAGAAACTCTTCAGGGCCCAGATCGCCGCCAGATGATCGTCCCGATAGCACATCAGATGAACACTGGTCTCGCCGTCATCCACAACCGGATCAGTGTAGAGCGGAGGCGTAGCCAAGATCTTGGGCCAAAGCCGGCGCCGCTGGTAGGCCGTGTAGGGCCCCTCCTTCTTAATGCGCAGGAAGTGGTGCCAGCGATTGCGCACCTTCGTGTAGATTCGATTCGGAAGAATGGCGCCGAGAATCTTGAGGAAATTCTTCGTCACAGTACCTGTTGGGCCAAATTTCTATGCTGTGCGACCGCGTGCCTCACGATGAAACGCGTTGGAAGGCCAACCAGCGCAGACGGAACGAATCTAGCAAAGGCCGTGCATAGTTGGCCAGTGGGGCCCGGAAAAGGTTGGGCAGCATTAACAGGCCGTACGCCAGCGTTACACCGCAGAGCGCCAGAAGTGCCTCCGGCCATGTTCGCGGCGACCATTGTCGAGCTACCCATCCGGTCGCTCCTGCCACCAGCGCGAAGCGCCATATCCAATTCCCTAACATGGCCTGTACAACCCGCCAGACGCTGATACCCAGATCACGGCTGATGACCGTGAGGTTTAACGGGAGACTGATCAGAAAGGCGCCCGCGATCGAAGCAAATGCCGCTCCAACCGGTCCCCACAGCTTTACGAACAGGAGTGTAGCCAGGAGGGTGACCGCGCCATCCGTTACGTTGGTCAAGGAAATTCTGCGCTGATGTCCGAAAAAGAAAACCGTGTTGGCCCCGACCCCGGTCCAGTGACGCACCACCAGATTGATCAGAATCGCGACCGTCAGAAAGAGCCCGCCATACTGATGCGCCGTCACCCACCAATCCACAAACCAGTGGTTCAGCAACAGCACCACGCAAAAAATCAAACCGCTCAAATGCAGCATCCCCTGCGTCAACGCCGTCAATACTTCAAAGATTTTCCGCCGGTCCCCGCCGGCTTTCAGCTCGCACAGCCCGGGACCGGCCGTATGCATGAGAATGCTTACCTGGTTGCCGACCACGCTGCCTAGTTTCCCTGTGCAATTGTAAGGAACGACCGCCGAGGGCCCCAGCAAGCGCGCGATAACCAAGACATCGGTGGCGCCTACCAGTAAACTCGCCACTTGGGAGACAGTAACCCAGAATCCCTTGCCGAGCTGAACCTTGGCTTCTTCCCATACCAACGGGGGAAGTCGTCGAGGCAGCGCCTCCGGGAACCGGGTCCGCAGCCGGTACAAGAAAATCGGAGTAGTCACCAGCTGGCAGAGCACCCAGCCGCTGGCCAGCGAATACAAATTCCATCCCGCGAAAATGAGCGCCACGATCGTCCCAGTGTTCAAGGCCCAGGTCACGATACGCATCGCATTGACGAACGCCAGGTCCTGCAATCCCTCCACCAGCGTCGGCAGTATCCGCAGGGGAAATGACACCACGAAACCTACCAGCATCAGGGCCATGGGACCGCGCAGGCCCTGCCATTGAGCCGGGACTGTAAACCATAGTCCGGCCGCGATTAGAAGTACCGCCGGAAGCTGGTACAGCACCAGGCGTGTGGTCTGCCCCACCACCTTAGGGAGATCACGCTCTCTGGCCGTGCCCCCTTCGCGCCCGGTTGCGTAGCCCACTTCCACAGGTAAAAGCGCGACCACGCCGAAGTCGGTCAGCGTGAGATACATCAACAATTGGCTGCCGACCAGCCATAGCCCGTAGTCGTGCTGCCCGATATGGGTAAGCAAGAACGGAGTGAGCCAGAGCCCCGTCACCATGAGCAGGCCCTGGTAGACGTAGCTCAATGCCAGGCCGCTAAAAAATCGCCGCGAACGGCTCACGAAAAAATTTCTCCTGGTGCTCGCAGCCGGTAGTATCCGTTGCTATTGCCGAGCGATGCGATCGTGAACGTTGCGGGATTTCGATGATGGGAGATGATGATATCGTACTGCATTGGGCACAACCTTACTCGGAAGAAAACTAGGGGCCTGGGAAGCACAACCGGCGTCAGATCAGGACCAGAAAGAGAGCTGTACGTGCTGTTAGGCCTGGTTCACGGCTGGCCGAATCCGAGATTCACTGTATTCCAGATCAGAAGATATGGCGTCGCCGATACCTCAACGCGTTCCGGAATCGGCCTTTTCCCATACGGCACGCGCAGCCGCGCCCGCTCGGTTAAGCGCGTCGCGTCAGGTAATTCCGGCACCGCCGTCCAGCCCACACCAAGCATCAACAGCAGCGTGCCAGGTATGGAAGTCAGCAGCCCTGTTCCAATCCAGGCGGTTCCGAATCCGAATACCGTCAGAGCCCAGGCTAATCTTCTGGTGTTGGCCCAGGGGCCTTTGGCAAACGCCACGCGAGCTTTGGAGAAAAACCAAAGCAGGAAGGCCAACCAAATCCCCAGTCCGATCACTCCCTGCTCGCCCAGGATAAGAGCATACTGGTTCTCGATTCCAATCGGGTTCCTTACCTCCCCTTGCAAGAAATACGGCATGCTGCTTCCTGCGCCTCCCAGACCGTTTCCCATGGGATAGTCCGTGAGAATCTCCCAAAAGCTCCGATTCACGCTTCCGGCGATTCGTTCTGCGACACCCTCGGTGTCGGATAGAGACTTGAAGCGCTGAAAACGGGCATTGCTCAGCGCGGCAAATCCCACCATGGCGATCACCAGCACGAAGGCAACCCGGTGCTTGGTCTTCAGCTTGGCCGTCCACAGCACGAACAGTATCATCGCCACGCCGAAGACGAAATTCTGACGCGTCGCCGACATCAACACGCCCAGCAGCGCAACAGGCATCGTAATCAGCGCCAAATGACGGTACAGAGGCTTCTCCGCCCTGGTCCACAAGCCGATCAAGTACGGCATGCTACCGACCATGGTGCCCCCAAACGCGTGCGCACTGGTGAAGGTTGCGGGAATCCGAAGGAAACCGCCCGCCACGTCGCCGCTGGCGTAGATGAGTTCCGTCACGGGGCTGCGTGGGAAGAACCGCGGCACTCCCAAGAAGTATTCTGCCCCGCCGAAGCCGACCGCTATGAGATCGAGCAGCGCTAAACCAACCGAGAGTTCGATCAGGTCCTTGTTCCTAAGTCTCGTCCCCAGCAACAGCAATGGTAGAAAGAAGACGTTGCTGCGCAATCCTACCAACGAGACCATGAACGATTGAAAGGGCAGCAGCATGAGCAGAATGGGCCAGCCCATCAGGATCATGATCCACATCCGCAGCGCCCGGGAGTTCTTGGATTGCTGCGCATCCGCCGGACCCGTTAAGGCCGACAAGAACAACCCGATCGTGCCCGCGTCAAAAATAAAATGCGAGGCGGCGGTCAGCAGGTTGGCCCGCAGAATCCCATAAAAGTACCCGAAGAAAAACAGCGCCACCAGGCCCTGACCGACGGAACGCCGCCCGGCCCAGTAGCAGGCCGCGAAGGCGATCAAGCAAAGTGCTAGAGCGATCATGGCTACTCGTCCCGGTCCTCTCCAAGGCGGCACAGCTCATCGAGCAGTCTCATCTGTTGCGCCGGGTCGCACAGCTGCACAGCACGCGCCGCGCCTCCCCCGCCTAACCGTGCCCGCAGGTCCCGATCTTCGATCAGGCTCCGCAATGCTGCGCTCAGGGCGTCGGCATCTCCGGCCGGCGTAAGCGATCCGCAGGAATCATCGATGATCTCTCGCGCGCCTCCCAATGCGGTCGTCACCACCGGAAGGCCGGCCCGGAGCGCTTCCACAAACACAATCCCAAAACCTTCCGGCCCCTGGTTGGGCTGGCAAAACAGATCCGCTGCGCCCAGCAACTCGGGTACGTCTTTGCGCTGGCCCAGAAACTTAATGCGGTCCGTCAGCCCAGACACTCCCACCTGTTCTTGCAGCCCTCGCAAGTATTCCTCTTCCTCGGGCCGCTGTGCTCCTCCGACCATCCAGCAAACCCATGGGGTTCGCATGTCCCCTAACCGCGCTAGCGCGTCCACATGCAGAGCATGGCCCTTACACGCTTCCAGACGGCTTACTTGAATGACCACGACAGTCTCTTCGCTTACGCCCATCGCGGAGCGGACGCTGGACCGCCGCTGGGCGACGTCGGAAAAGGCGGGAAATTCCAACGGAGGGTAGATGATCCGGCAAGGCACATCCGGGAATAGGTTTCTCACGCCGCTTTGCGTGTAGTGGCTGTTGGCGATCGCAACATCAGGGCCGGCCCGGCGCGCCAATCTCTCCAGCCAGTTGCGGCCGGTATGGAAGCCATGCGCCCAGAAACCGAGTCGCACGCTGGCGCGATGTACGACTGTACTAAACACCGCCAGCGACCATGGCATATGACAGATCACCAGGTCGAACCGTTGCCGGTCCAGGATCTCCCGCAAACGCCGCCGTGCGTTCCATACCGTCCACGGGCGGCTGATTCGGACCGCACCGAGCGTGTGGACTGGAGCGCCCGCGCCCCTCAACTCGCGGCTCAATCGGCCTTCCTGACAGAGCGCAAACTGTGGCTCCATGTCCGGACAGAGATCGCGCAATGCTGCCAAAGTCGCAAGAATGCTCTCTACGCCTCCGTACAGATTGCCGCTGTTGACGTGCAGTACCGAAATCCGGCGGCGCGCGCCGGGCATCGACCGCTTTTCACGCTTTCCGCTGGACGCTTGTGTCATCGCGCTCAGCCCCGGCGTAAAACGCTGCCCAACGCCTACCTCACTCTCGGATGGCCTCAAGCCCCCTCCGCTGGGGTGATGATCGTGGCATCGCGGCCAGCCGTCACCGCCGAAGAGACAATCTCGCGATACACCGCACCCAATTCTCGAGCCAGACGGCTTCCTTGGTAGTGTCGCTCCGCGCTCTGGCGTCCTGCCTGGCCCAAGCGCGCGCGCAATCCCGCGTCGCCAGCCAGAAGCTGAATCCGTTCCGCCAGCATCTTGATGTCGCTCGGCCGGTGACTCAACGCATTCACACCTTCCACGAACAGTTCCATGGCGCCGCCACTTTGGCTGGCAATTACCGCTTTGCCGCAAGCCATGCCCTCGATGATCACCATTCCGAAGGGTTCCGGGTCCGTGCTGGCATGCACGACTATGTCCAGCGACCGCATGGCAGAAGCCGCGTCCTGGACAAAGCCCGTAAATCCAACTCTTCCGCGCAGCCCCAGACGATCCACTTCCTGTTCTAGCTCTTGCCGCCTCCATTGGCTGCCGCTGGTCTGATAAATCGGCCCACCGATAATATATCCTCGAATCGGCGCTTCGGCCGGCAAACGCGCCAGCGCTTCCAGGAAAACTTTGTGCCCCTTCCACTTCGCGAACGTAGCTACTAAGCCCGTGCGAATGGTTCCGGGTGCGGCGGGCGCCAGGCCCGCCAGTGCATCCAGATCCAGCTGGTTCCCCTGCGGGGAGAAACGCTCCAGGTCGATGGCGTTGTAAATCGGCTGGATGCGGACCGAGGGGAATATACTTTGGAGGTCGCCGGCTACACTGCTGGAATTGGCGATCAGGGCCGCGCAAGACTTACGAAATCGCCGCAACAGCCGGCTCATGACACGGCGGCGTCCTACGTAATCATGAATGTGCCAAACCAGTGCGCTGCGGCGTGGACGAGTCCAGGCGCCCAGCAAATGCATTTTGAGCCCGTTGGTATGCACGATATCGGGCTGCATGCTCCTAAGCCAGGCCGCCAGTTCCCAAGCGTATCGAGCCGTGGCGGGCGCCGCGTTCAATAGCGACAGCCCGGCTTCCCAGCCCCCGGTTCGCGCATCGCCCAGGCGCCGCAGGGACGGCGGAAACGGCCGCACCCGGACTTCCACGCCCAGATCCCGGGCGATACTTGTTAACGGACCATCCTCTCCCAGAACCAGCCACAGTTCGAAGGAGGGTTCCGCCGCCCGCACACTCGCCAGCAGCGCGATGAGACTGGTCTCAGCCCCGCCCAGATTTCCGCAGGGATTCAGATAGACGATGCGCACGCTGCTCAATCCTGGTGGACACTTCCAAAACGCTGCGCAAGATCGCTGAAAATCAACTTGGCCAGTTGGTTGGAATCCCGGAGTTCCCCCTCCGGCGTCACGCTGTGAATCGGCGCAACCAATCGGACCAGACTCACGTCGGACCGATGGTATTTGATCAAGTCCGGCAAAAGCCGCAGCTTGGCCCAAAACTCTTCGGCCCAGACATTTCGATCATTCTGATACCAGTACAAGACCAGAATGCGCGAATCTTGCTTTTCATACGTGAGTTCGTTCACCGGAATGCTTTGCGCCCGCCCGGGCACAGCCAGATACGATATTTTGGAAGAAGTCTCCAGCCACCCTGAGCCAGGCAGGCAGATCCGGGGAGCGTGCGGGCCATAAGTCTTCTCCAGCGACTTGAAGTACGCGACAAAGACGTTGATCGGCGTGCCACCGGCGTAATCGCGCAAAATATAATCGTCCGGCTTCAGGTAATTCTCGACCGCCGGATCGAGCGACTGTTCCCCGCTGGCCTTCCATGGGCCCAGCTCCAGCGGAATTTGGTGCAGCCCCGGCGTGGCCAGATTGCTCTCGCGAAAATTCAGCATCCGCGAGGCGCTGAACTGGAACACCAGTAGCAGACAACCCGCCACCATCAGACCGCTGCCGGCAGCGCTAAGTTTAGGCATGTTTCTCCCGCCAAGCCTTTTGGATACCGAGCATCAGGATGTGCAGCGCCATGCAACCCAAGGCGGCGAATGCAACGCTTACATACCCGAACGTCTCGTGCGCAGTCCCGCTGATGAGAGCTCGATCGTACTGGCTGGCGACGGCGGTGGCGATAATTCGCCCCGCATTGGCCAGAATTGCGATCGGTATCGCCATCGCGAAGATCAGCAGCCGCATGGACCGACCCTCGACAAAAAAGTAATTGTACAGCGCGCACATGAACAGAATGGCCAGTAAAGATCGAATGCCACTACAGGCCTCTTCCACCGACAATTTGACACCGACCAATTCCAGCACGTTGCCCTCGCGCAGCACCGAAAATCCCAGCAGGTTCAAACAACTCTCGCCCACCCGGCTGGCCAACAACTGCAGCGACAAGGTAAGGCGTTCATAGATGAAAGTCGGCGGAGCGACCATCAAGATCAGCACGCAGAGAGGATAAGCGAGCGCTTTCAGCATGCGCAATCCGAACAGAAGTGCGATGCACCCGGTCAACGAAATCAAGAATGACATTCGGGTTACCCACACCCATTGAGCGGCTGTGCCCAACAGGGCTTGCAATGCACCCCAAGCCAGCAAGACCAAGCCCCAACGGGAAGGCTCGCGGGGAATTTTCCGCAGCCGCTCCCGGTTGGTCCAGGCCATGTAAGCCGCGGCCGGTGCGACTAATACGCCGTGCTCCATGTACAGATACTCGTCAAACCAGCTGCCGTACATGCTGGTCAGGATCGGCCAAAAGGCGATCAGCAGCAATACGCCCATGACGGCGGCTGCGATGAGCGGAGACCGCTTAACCCAGCCCCCCTCGGTGCCGGTCGGTGGGTTCTTCCCGATCTTAGGTTCGGCTGGTATCGCCATAATCGTAGTAGTATTGCCGCTTGCGGTCACCCGCCAGATCGTAGTCGGTCAAAACCGTTCCCAGCAGAGTCAAACCGTCTTCCTGAATCCGCTGGTATGCTTCCAGCGCGCTGGCCCGATCCGTCACACCGCTGCGCAAGACCAGAATCAAAGCATCCATGAGCGGTGCGATGATGCGGGTATCGGCCACGTTCAGGATCGGAGGAGCGTCCACCAGCACCATGTCATATTGCCGGGCCAGTGTCCTGAAAATATCACGCAGCCGCGGTGAATACAGGGCCCTGGTAATGCTGGACTGTTCGGCTGTGGGGCCGTTCGCTAGCAAGGACAGCCCCGTGACGCCAGTTGGCGCTCCCAAACGGTTGATCTGGGATTCATTCGGGGCGGTGTCCTCCGACAGCAGGTTAATCATGCCCCATTCGTTGGCCAGCCCAAATTTCCGGTGCAGGTGAGGCCGCCGGAAATCCGCGTCCACCAGCAACACGCGCCGTCCCGTTTCCGCCAGCGCAATCCCCAGGTTCTGGATTACGGTGGTCTTGCCTTCGGAGGGGCCGGGGCTGGTAATTAATATGGTCTTTTGCGCCTTTCCGCTGTTCTGGTTTCTTAAGATGGAAGTGAGAGTACCTCGAAAGGATTCGGTAATGAACGAGGGACCGCTCTGCCAGTTGACCAGTGCGGCCGCGGATTCGTCGGCATGTCCATTGAGCGTTAGAGTTTTTGGCCCGCCGATCGCCCGCCAAGCCGCTGTTCCGTAGCCACTGCCGAGATTGGGAATCACGCCCAATTCGGGCACGTTGAAGAGCCGGCGCGAGACGCCCGGCGCCCGGATACTATGATCCGCTCGCTCACGCAGGAACGCTAATCCAACCGCCAGCACGGCGCCCAGCAGGCAGCCGAAGGAAATGTTCAGTACCGGCCTAGGCTTATACGGTAAGCCCGGCGGCGTGGCCGCTTCTACGATTCGAATCGGATTCACCGGCACGGAACTGTTCAATCCAGCCTCGCTTTGCTGCATCAGAAGGGACTGATACACCTGGTGCAGCGTTTCCGCTTCGCGCCGCAGCGAGTTGTATTGCGAGGCTTTGGCTGCTTGCGCCCCCACACGCTGGGCTTGCGAATTGTAAGTGTCATTCAGCAGCTTCTGCTGGCGCGCGGCTGCTTCATAGTCGTTCTTGATGCGGGTTACGACGCTGTGTATCTCATTCTGATAGTCCTTTTCCACGCTGGCCAGTTGAGCATCGACTTCGCGCACCTTTTGGTGCTTGGGAGTGTATTTCACTTCCAGCACCGCCTCTTGCTCCTTGAGAGCGTTGATCTTTTGCTGGTAGCCGCGCAAGACCGCGTCATCCAGCACCTCGCCCAGCGCTTCGGGCGGGTACTTCAGTGTTAGTTCGTAACGCGTCTTCTTTAAGATTGCATCGGCTTGACTCCTGGCCAGGTCGCCCTTCAAAGAAGCCAATTTCGTGTCGTCCAGCGTAGCGTCCTGTCCCGCAAAAATGTTACCCGAGGCTTGCACGAAATCCCGCAAGTGTTCCTCCGCCTCTTGCATCTTGGCCTTGGTGTCCTCGATGGACTGCGCCAGCCACTCGCTGGTGGCCTGGGCGGTCTTCATGCGCGACCGGGTAGAATCATCCACGAACTCCGCCGCCATGGAATTCAAGAACTGCGCCGCGACGTCCGGGCTGCTGGACTGGCAGGTCAACTCAATCAGCCGGGTGCGAACCACTGGTTTGGCATCAAAGCTCGACAGGGCCGCGGTCAATCCCTGCCTGGCATTTTCCAGAGGATCTTGGATGGCGGGATGAATCCGCTGACGCAACCGCGAGAAAATATCCCGGCCCGTGGGCGCCAAAGGCACTGCGTCCTGGCTCATGCGTTCGGCGCCGCGCTGGAGCGAAGTGCCGCTGCGCAATATGCTGATCTGAGTTTGGATTCCAACCTCGCCGGAGTCACTAGTGTCGCTGCTGGAGACGCCATTTCTGAGGTACGCCGCGCCGACGTTTTGTACCTCCAACAGTAAGCGCGCCTGATAACTCGGGGAACTCAGTACCACGGACGCAAACCCGGCCGCCGCGCCCAACACCAAGAACGCTAATACCAGCAGCCAGTATTTCCGCACCAGCTGCCCCACATTGAAGCTTCCACCGCCTTCTTCGGCAGTGGCGTTTAGAGGCGAATACGAATTCCGGCCACCATCCAGGATTACCGGATCGTTATACGGCACGATCTGTCCTTGTTCATCACCCGAACCATTGGGAAGCAGTTCCATAGATTATTCGCCTTTCCCGCCGTTCATCTCGGGCGAATTGGCCGCCGCCGAGCGCCGCGCCGCGGCCGGTTCGAAACCGTCCAGAAGCTCGCCTTGCGTTCGGTTGTTCAGCAACTGCAATTGCTCCGTCACTTGGGCAATCAACTGCTCTAATCGGAACATCTTGTTGGTGAGTTCCTCGTCCTCACGTTGCCGGTTACCATCTGCAATCAGACGCTGCACCGCGCTCCGGGCCAGGTCCGATACGCTTCGAGCGCCGGCTTGCTCGCAGACACTGATGAATTGACGAAACTCGTCTTCCGATACCCGGAAATAAACTAACCGCTCTCTTGGCTTTAATACTGCCACAGCACCCCCCCGGCTATTAGTCGTCACCTCAGGCTCTGGTTACTGACGCCTCATTAGGACAAGCTACCGCCCTTTGGGTCCCATTTCTTTGGTTCCCGATGCAAAAAACCTTGTTTTGCGATCCCTGCGCCAACCCACCACGGCCTGCTTCTGACAAATGTCAGTGCGCACTTCGGAGTATGCCGGATCGCTATGACAAGTGTCAATGAACTTGAGTTCTAGTTCCGGTCCGCCAGGTACCAGTACTAGCAATCTCCATGAAAAATAGGCCACACTAGTGGAATGGAGACCATTCGATTCTTTGCTCTCCTCGCTTTCGGGCTAGCGCCGACAATGGTACTCGCACAACCGAGGACCGCCAAAGCACCCGCGCCGGACCGCACCAATTTTAATGAATGCCTGAAGGGCCTTTCCGACTGCAATGTGTCTGCTCTCAATACGGAGGATCTGGCACAGATTAGCGCTGCGTCCAAGAAACGAAATCTAGATTACTGTTTGCAAGGCTCCGGCCTGTGTGATCCAACGCGCTTAACGGCTGCCGAGGCGGCCTCGGTTCAATCCGCCCGCTACCGCCGGAACTTGGATAAATGCATGAATGGAATCGCCGGCTGCGATCCCATGCTGGTCACTTCCAAAGACCTGGCTGCAGTGTCGTCGGCATCCCTGAAACGCAATTTCGAGAAGTGCATAGATGGTTCGCCCCTGTGCGATCCTCTGCGCTTAACGAAGGAACAAACTACGGCCATGCAAAGCGCTGCTGCTCGACGCAACCTGGAGCGCTGCCTGAGCGGATCATTGTTGTGTGATCCGATGCGCCTGGCTTCCAACGAAACCGGCCCGGTGCATGCCGCGTTCCTTAGAAGAAATCGCGATCGCTGCCTGGATGGATCGATCACCTGCGATCCCCTGCTGCTGACCGATGCGGATAGCAAGGAAGTTCGAGCCGCGTCACAACGCCGCAATTTCGCCAATTGTCAGAACGGTATCGCCACTTGCGACCCGCTCGGGCTCAAGGACAGCGATATGAATGCGGCCAAAGCCACCTTCCGCGAACGCAATGTGGACGCTTGCAAGAGAGGTCTGCCGACCTGCGATCCATCCTTGCTCACCGGTCCCGAAATGGCTTCCGTGGCGGCCGCGTTTCAGCAACGCCGCAGCCGCTTGGATCGGATGAGAGAACAAAGCAAGCCTTAGTAAGCGCGAAGGTGGCCGGCTGTGGCCCGCTCCTTCGCCTAGCAGGAAGGACAGTCCCTGCTACGCGACCAGGGGCGGAATTCTGTTCGACGTCGAGATCTTGGCGCGTTATGTCCGCCAACTAGACGTTCTGCGAATTTATTGGAAATATCTTGGTGTTATCGCCCGGCATCCACAGATGCTGGAGGCGTTTCAGATAGTCCCTTTGGCTTCAGATTAGCGGGCTTGGTCTAGTACCGATCGGTGGTTGTACGCCTGTGGAGGGAACGATAGACTGGTCCGCATGGGCGCTGAGTGTCTGTCGGTGGTGATTCCGGCCTACAATGAGAGCGCGACCTTGAGGGACGTGGTCCAGCGCTTGCTTTCGATTCCGCATCTCCTCGAGATCGTCATCGTGGACGACTGTTCCACCGATGGAACGGGCGCGATTGCGAGCGAGCTGAGCCGGCTGTACCCGAAAGTGAAGGCCGTGAGCCGTGAAAAGAACGGCGGCAAGACCGCGGCTTTGAAGACCGGATTTCAACTCACCTGCGGCGACATTGTAATCGTCCAGGATGCCGACCTCGAATATGATCCCTCGGAAATCGAGGAAGTGATCAGCCCGATTTTGTCCGGCGAAGCTGACGTTGTGTACGGCTCCCGATTTTTGGTACGTAAAGCCGCTCGCGTTCTATACTTCTATCATTATTTGGCGAATAAAGGCCTAACATTTCTTTCGAATTTGTTCACAAACGTCAATTTCACGGATGTGGAAACGGGTTACAAAGCGTTTCGCGGAGAAATTATCCGCAACATAATCATCACCAGCGACCGCTTCGGATTTGAAATTGAAGTGACCGCCAAAGTCGCCAAACTGAAGTGCGCGATGTACGAAGTGCCTATTTCTTATCACGGCCGAACTTATGAGCAGGGCAAGAAGATCGGTTTCAAAGACGGTGTGGCGGCGCTTTGGTACATCCTGAAATTTAATCTGTTTTGCACTCTGGAACGTTCCTTCCGTGCGCTGCCCGCGCCTCGGCCGGAAGCGATCCTGAAATCCTATTCAGTGCCCGTCCAACAGGCGCAAAATCGTTTGTTCTGAATGGCTAACAACCCTACAGCGTCCAGCCGCGCCTGGAGAATTTCGGTCCGCGTCTTGGCGGTATTCGCGATCATTTACCTCTGCACTTGGGCCGGGCACTACACTACGGGTGACGGCGGCCGCAAGATCGCTTGGGCCAAGGCTATGTTTCTCCCCCAGGATGCCATCGAGGGCGAGCCGCTGGAAAATGGCGCTTACTCCAAATACGGCATCGGACACTCTCTGGTGGCGGCCCCGCCGCTGATCGCGGCCTACTATATTCGCAAGGCCACCGGAATACACGCCGAAGCGGCGCTGTATACGCTGATCTTCGTCGCAAACGGCGCGCTTTTTCTCGCTCTGATGGCCTTTTATCTCGCTTATTTTTATCCCGATCGATGGGTATGGGCCACCGTGTTCATCGCCGGACTGGGAACCATTTGGTGGCCGTACACCAAGCTCGATTTTTCCGAGCCTCTGGTGCTCACGGCCGCTTTCCTCGGCTTCGTTTTGATGCGTTTCGGGCGCCCGGTCATCGGCATGCTGATCGCCGGCTTCACTTTGGCCATCCGGCTGGATTCCATTGTGATCGTGATTTGCCTCATTCTTTGGTATATATTCCAGAAACCGACCGTTCGCGCCGCGGTCTTGGCCGGGCTTTCGCTCGCTCCCAGCCTGGTGCTGGTGGCGTTTGCCAATTATGTCCGTTATCATTCGCTGGTCGACCGAGGCTACGGGGGCGAGGGATTCACCAACCCATTGCTGGTGGGCCTCTACGGCAACCTCTTTTCCGCCGGCAAAAGCGTTTTCCTCTTCTCGCCGCCGTTGCTGCTGGGCTTGGCGGGCTGGTGGAAATTTATGCGCTCACCCGAGACCAGGCGCGACGCCTGGCTCTTCCTGGGGATCTTTGTCGGCCAGCTTCTGCTCTTTGCCAAGTGGTGGGACTGGTCGTCCGACGACGCCTGGGGCGTGCGCTTTATGATTCCCGGGGTCATGCTGATGTGCATACCGATTATCACGCTGCTCGATCGTAGCGATCGTAAGGTAATTGCCAGCGTGGTCGTTGCGGCCGGCGTCCTGGTGCAATTGCTGGTGGTCCCCGTGGGCGGCCTCGATTATTTGCTGCTGGTGCATCAACAGGATTTTGAGCGACAGGCCTTGTTCGTGGGCGGTCGCGAGCGCATCGATTTCGAAGATATCCGCTTCGACCCCCGCTACAGCCAGTTGATGGGCAATTGGATCCTGCTGCGCCAGCTGCTCCATCTTAACCCCGCGCAAGGCCGGAATCACGATGCGAGGCTGATCGGAACGAGCCTCTACGATGCGATCCCCCCGGAGGCGTGGGCGAATGCCGCGCGGTGGGATTTCATTTGGAATGTCCGCGCGCGTCCGGTCACCAGCGGCGCCAACCCGAAGGTCGCACCCGCTCCCGCTCACTGAGGCTCCAGCTGCTGAGACGCAGCGGTTCGATCACTCCTTGATGACGCAGAACGCTCTCGAGTCAGGTGTGGTACATAAGGTGTCGCCTTTGGCCTTGACTGTTGCTCGCAAGCTGGTGAAAACGCACTTTGGGTCTTTGTACTTTAAGCGAACGACAATCAGGCGGATGGACTAGTAGTACTAAGTCGAATCGATAATTGCAGTTCCGTGAACTAGTGGCTATTCTAGGGTAGCTAAGATTTTGCAATTTACCGTTGGCCACCGCTACCAAGCGCGCAACGCGCCGGAGTGGCGTTTTTGCCATTCGGGGTTGTCCCGGTAAGGTGCTCAAAATCTACCCGATGCGGCGGGCGCGCTCGTCGTGGGGCGGAGCTTTGCCTGTCTTCGGACGAAGATCAGGGAAGCGACAAGAGCGGTCGAAGATGGGAGCTATGCTGCCGAATACGCCTGTAGAAATACAGAACGGCGACTCTGGCGCGCCGACCCCAGGGCGTTATCATCGTGCTGCGATCATAACGACGGCGCTGGTGTTAGCCCAGTGTTCGGCATTCGGGCAAACCCCGATTAGCGTTCTCACCAGAAATTACAACAACCAGCGAACCGGCGCGAATATCACAGAGACCACGCTGAATACCTCTAACGTCAACGCCGCACAGTTCGGCCGGCTTTTCATGTTGCCGGTAGATGACCAGATTTACGCCGGCGTCCTGTATGTTCCCGGCCTGCAAATCGCCGGCGGCACGCATAACGTGATTTACGTCGCAACCATGAACAACAGCGTGTACGCCTTTGATGCCGACGCGCTGGGCCCGCCGCTTTGGTTTTCCAATTTCAACGGCAGCGGGCAACCCTCTACGAATCTCACCGTGCTGGCTGCCGGCTGCGCGGGTACAACCTATAACAATTTCCTGGGGGACATCGGAATTACCAGCACGCCGGTGATCGACGGCACCACCAATACGATGTATTTCGTCACCCGCACGGAGCTGAACGGAGCCACCACGCAAGCGCTGCACGCCATCAACATCCTGACCGGCGCCGATATTGGCAGCAGCCCTCAGGTGATCTCTGCGACGGTGTCGGGCACCGGAGATGGAGGAACTACGGTCACCTTCAACCCCGCAACCCAGAACCAGCGGCCGGCTTTGGCTCTTTCTCAAGGTGTCGTCTATATCGCCTGGGCCTCGTTCTGCGACGCCAATGTCTACCACGGATGGGTGATGGCCTACAACGAAACCACCCTGGCGCAAGTAGGGGTTTACAACGACTCGGCGAATGGAACGAAGGGCGGGATTTGGATGGCTGGTGCAGGTCCTACTTTCGATTCCTCCGGCAATGTCTTCTATGCGACCGGAAACGGCACCTGGGACGGCAGCACGCAGCTCGGTGAAGCCCTCGTAAAACTGTCGCCTGGTTCGCTGAATGTTCTGGACTACTTTACGCCGTCCGACTACAGTACGCTTAATGCCAACGATCTCGATTTTGGATCAGCCGGCCCCACCTTCTTAACCGGCACGTCCCTGGCGGTGCAGGGCGGCAAGGAAGGAAAGCTCTACCTGTTAAACACGGGCAGCCTGGGGCATGAAGAGAGCGGGGATGTGCAGATCCCCCAAGTGTTCCAGGCGGTGGATGTCACAGTTCGTCCCAGCGCCACCCATCATATCCATAATGCCAATCCGGTGTGGAACAGTCCCGAAGGGCTGAATGTGTACGTGTGGGGCGAGAACGACTTCCTGCATCTGTTCCAATTGAATCCTTCCACCCAAACGCTCGGAGTGCCTGCCTTGGCCACCGGAACCATCCTGCCGCCGCAGGGCATGCCGGGCGGCATGATGATCCTTTCCGCCAACGGATCGCAAGCGGGAACGGGAGTTTTGTGGGCCGCTGTTCCGCGCGCCGGCGATGCAAATCCTGAGACCGTTCCGGGCAATTTGTACGCTTTCAATGCAGAGAATCTCAACTTGCTGTGGTCGAGCACCGGCCCGAACGACGATCTTCTAAATTTCTCCAAGGGCAGCGCGCCCGTTGAAGTTAATGGGAAGGTTTATGCGGGTTCGTTATCGCGGTTTGTTGACGTTTATGGGCTGCAGCAAAGCGCCCCGGTGCTGCAGGATCTGGCGCTGAACCAGAACGCCACCAGCACCACGCCCTGCAATTCCGACGAAGGTCCCAACAAGGCGCTCAACGGCAGCGCTTCTCAAGGCCTGGATGACAAATGGTGCTCTGGCACGTCGGGAGCCTGGATGCAGGTGGATCTGGGCACGCAGTATACCATCTCGCGATTCGTAGTCGAGCATGCTGGCGCCGGCGGCGAGGGTTTCAACCTCAATACCTCGGCCTTCAACATTCAGGTGTCACCCGATGGCGTCAACTACACGACGGTGGTCACGGTCACCGGCAACGTTGACAGCATCACCACGCACGACATCACGCCGGTTACGGGCCGCTATGTGAAGCTCAACATCGTTACTCCCAACCAGAGCGTAGATGATAATGCTCGAATTTACGAGTTCCAGGTCTTTGGTCCCCTGACAACTCCCACCTCGGCGGACTTTTCGATCTCCGCTACTCCCGGCAACTTGAGCGTTACACCCGGGAATTCGGTCACTTCGACGGTGACGATCTCGCCCCTCAATGGCTTCACCGGAACGGTGAACCTGAGCGCGCTGGGATTGCCGGTCGGCGCTACCGCCGGCTTCAATCCTTCGTCGGTCACCGGTTCCGGCACATCGATCCTGACCATTTCGACTACTTCTTCCACGCCGCTCGGAGCCTGGGCGCTCACCGTTGCAGGCGCCGGCCCGAGCTCCCAGCACGCGGTGAGCCCCATTTTCCAGGTGAATTCGTCCAGCTCCACCGGTGGCGAAGTGAATCTCTCGGCGGACTACAACGAACTGGGCATGGTGACGGACGGTACAAATTTCAGCGTCGGGATCGGCGGGGAAGACTATGCGTATTCGGCAACCTTGCTCGGTTCGAGCGTGAATTGGGCCGGTCTCTCTTTCGGTTTAGGCCCGCCCAATGTGCCCAATGCCTTATCGAGTTCGACTGTCGAGCTGCCAGCCTGCCAATGTTCGACGCTGGCCGTGCTGGCCACCGGATTGAACGGCAATCAAACCTCGCAGGTGTTTACGGTGACCTATACCGACGGCACGACCGCTACGTTCACGCAAAGTCTCAGTGACTGGTTCACACCGCAAAACTATTCCGGCGAGAGCGAAGCGGTGACGATGGCCTATCGCGACCTGAATAATGGGACGAAGGGAACTGGACCGTTCTACTTGTATGGTTATACATTCGCGCTGAATTCGAGCAAGACAGTCAGTAGCGTAACCCTTCCGCAGAACTTTAATGTTGTTGTACTGGCGATCACGGTCACTACCGGCGGACCAACTCCCTCTTTCAGTCTCACCGCCAGCCCCGGCTCTCAGACTGTGGCGGCTGGAAGCGCAGCCACCTATACGGCCACGGTAACGGCTCAAAACGGGTTCACGGGAACCGTGACGCTAAGTGCGAGTGGGCTGCCGAGCGGTGTGACAGCCGGCTTTAATCCAACCTCGATCACCGGATCGGGTACTTCCACGGTGACATTGTCAACCTCGTCCACCACTCCGGCTGGGAGCTCCACTGTCACGATCACCGGGACTTCAGGGAGCGTGCAGCAGTCCTGCAACGTGACATTAGGCGTGACCGGCGCTCCCAGCTTCACACTCAGCGCGAGCCCAGGCACGCAGAACGTGACCGTTGGAAATGCAACCACCTATGCCGTCTCGATTGCAGCGGTGAACGGATTCACCGGCACTGTGACGCTGGGCACCGGCACGCTTCCGTCGGGCGTCACGGCCGGCTTTAATCCAACTACCGTGAGCGGGTCGGGCACTTCGACTCTAACCTTAACCACCTCGTCCACCACTCCGGTTGGAGTGTACACGGTGAGCATCACGGGCACTTCCGGAACTCTGCAGCAGTCCTCCAATGTGACCCTGGAAGTCAACTCGGGGGCAACCGGGAGCGGAGCACAGGTGAATATGACCTCGGCTTACAACCGCCTGGCGATGGTGACTGACGGCACAACGTTCTCGGGAGGTATTGACGGCGGCGGCTCGGCATATTCGGCTAATTTACTCGGCTCTTCGACCACCTGGGAGGGTTTGACTTTCGTCTTCGGTCCGCCCAACGTTGTGGATTCGGTGAGCTACACGACCGTGACGCTTCCTTCCTGCCAGTGTTCGACGTTGGCAATGCTGGCGACCGGAGTCAATGGCAGTCAAGCGTCACAGACCTTCGTGGTGAACTATACCGATGGCAGCAACTCGACGTTTACTCAGAGTCTAAGCGACTGGCACACGCCGCAAAACTATTCCGGGGAGAGCATTGTCGTATCGATGGGCTACCGGGACAAGAGCAACGGGACGGAGGATGCCCGGACCTTCGATCTGTACGGCTATTCGTTCGCCTTGAACTCGAGTAAGACGGTGAGCAGCATTGTTCTGCCACAGAACAGCAACGTAGTGGTGCTGGCCATGACGCTCAGCTCCGTCAGCGGGTTTTCCATTACGGCGGGGCCCAGCTCGCAGAGCGTGACGCAGGGCGGCGGGACCAGCTACACCGCCACCGTAACGGCGCAAAACGGATTCACCGGGACGGTGACGCTGGGCACGGG